>Ga0315294_10001635_pt1 | contig 24444 bp, 27 predicted proteins | sample YL17G13_40_MG_FD_203626 | JGI IMG/M metagenome (GOLD analysis project Ga0315294, IMG submission 203626) | Sediment microbial communities from Yellowstone Lake, YNP, Wyoming, USA - YL17G13_40 | ecosystem: Environmental > Aquatic > Freshwater > Lake > Sediment | place: USA: Wyoming | collected...
TTCTTTTCTCTTTTGGTATATCAACACCTAATATCCTTGGCATTGTGTTCTCCTATTGAATAGTGTACTTTGTACAGAGTACAGTGTACGGTGTATGGTATATGGCGTACAAAGCACTATCCCTTTTTTGAATTTTTACTCTGTACTCGGTACTCCGTACTCTGTGCATATTACTACCCCTGCCTCTGCTTATGCTTCGGATTAGGGCAGATCACGCGGATAACGCCCCTTCTCTTAATAATCTTGCATCTGCTGCAAATTTTTTTTACTGAAGCCTTTACTTTCATTTTTATTTACACCTGAATGTTATTCTTCCCCGGCTTAAATCGTAAGGTGATAATTCTAATTTCACCTTATCCCCGGGGATGATCCTGATGAAATTCATCCTCATCTTGCCTGAAACATGCGCTAGTACTTTATGGCCGTTATCCAGTTCTACCCTGAACATCGCATTGGGAAGCATCTCGGTCACCGTTCCTTCTGTTTCTATAAGTTCTTCCTTGGCCATATTCTTATTGCGTAAGTATTCTTGGTCCCTTAGCGGTAATCGCTACGGTATGCTCAAAATGCGCTGACGCTAACCCATCCTTAGTTACGGCCGTCCAGCCATTATCGCCTATAACAGTCTGCCACGTCCCCATATTCACCATTGGCTCGATGGCTAAGACCATACCCGCCAATAACTTAAGCCCCTGATGTGGTTTGCCGAAATTAGGTATCTCCGGCTCCTCGTGCATGCTACGGCCTATGCCATGCCCCACAAACTGCCTGACGACGGAAAAATTATTTGATTCAACGTACCTTTGGATCGCATACGATATATCGTAAAGACAGTTATTGACCCGCGCCTGTTTGATCCCTTGATAAAGAGCGTTTTTTGTTATTTCTATTAACTTCTTCTTACGGGGTTCGATCTTTCCCACCGGTAAGGTAAATGCGCAGTCCGAGAAAAACCCCTTAAAATTTACCCCAACATCAAGGCTGACGATATCCCCTTCTTTTAAGATCCTCCCGCCGGGTATACCGTGCACTACTTCTTCGTTTATAGAAGCGCAGATATTCGCCGGAAAACCCTGATACCCTTTAAACGCGGGGATCGCCTCTTCCTGCTCCATAAGACTTTTAGCCAGATTGTCAAGTTCCTGCGTTGAGATGCCCGGCTTTACCGCCCTTCTTAACCCTTCCATTATCCGAACAAGAATACTGCCCGCTTCCTTAAGCATCTCAATTTCTTCTTCGGATTTAAGGCATACCATATCAACGCCGGCCGGATTTGACCAGGTCAAGTATCATACTAATAACTATCTCGGGCTCGTCATCCGCTGAAATACGGAAAAGCTTATCCTGTTTCTCATAATAATCCACAAGCGAGGAAGTTTCCTTTAAATAGACATCCAGGCGTTTCTTTATCGTATTTTCCTGGTCATCCGTTCTCTGATAAAGCTTGCCGCCGCAAATATCGCAGGTACCATCATTTTTTGGCGGCATATTCTTAATGTGGAAATTCGCTCCGCAATTACTGCACACTCTTCTGCCCGATAGGCGCTGAATCACCACGGGTTCGGAGGTCTGCAGGTAAACTACGTGCACCCCGTCGGCCTTGCCAAACATTTTATCCAGGATCTCGGCTTGCGCGATGTTCCTGGGATATCCGTCCAGGATAAACCCATCCTTCGTGTCGGGCTCGCCCATCCTATTTTTTAGCATATCGTTCACGAGCTTATCGGGGACAAGCTCTCCCTTTTCCATATACTTCTTGGCCTCAACGCCAAACGAAGTATTCTCTTTTACATTCTGACGCAGGAGATCGCCCGTGGAGATATGCGGGACTTTAAGCTTCTGGGCTAATACCTTCGCCTGGGTGCCTTTTCCTGCTCCGGGAGGACCGAGTAATATCAGTATCACCTTCTGCCTCTCAATTTACCTGATTTAATAAAACCTTCGTAATTATGCATCAAAAGGTGCGATTCTATCTGCTTTAAGGTATCAAGCATAACGCCTACTATGATCAATATGCCCGTGCCGCCAAAAAATGAAGCAACCAAATAGGGCACCTTAAGCCAAGCCATAAGGAAATCCGGAAATATGGCGATGAAGACGATAAACAATGCCCCGGCTAAGGTGATACGCGTCAAGACAAAATCCAGGAATTCCGCCGTCGGTTTACCCGGACGGATGCCCGGGATAAAACCGCCGTATTTCTTCATGTTCTCCGATAAATCCAGAGGATTGATCACGATAGCGGTATAGAAATAACAAAAGAACAATATCAAAAGGCCGTAGATAAAAGTATATAGGAAATGGCCCCTTACCAGCCATAGCGCCATTTTTTGAAAAGCCGCGTTAGGCACAAAGGAAGCCAATGTGGCGGGAAATAAAATTATAGACTGCGCAAATATTATAGCGATGACTCCCGCGGTATCCACCTTTAAAGGAATATAAGTGCTCTGGCCTCCGTAGATCTTCCTGCCCACAATCCTGCGCGCATACTGCACGGGGATCTTGCGCTGGCCTTGAGTTATCATGATGACCGCAAAGACAACGCCCAACAACAAAGCTACCATTACCACTAAAGTAAAAGGCTGGATCTGTCTTTTTTCGGCAGAAAAAGGAGACAGAAGCCACAGTTGCTGCAGGGCTGCGGGGATCCTAGATATAATACCGGCGCTTATTACTAAAGATATGCCGTTGCCTATCCCTCTTTCCTGGATCTGCTCGCCGAGCCACATGACAAATATGGTGCCTGTGGTAAGGGTAAGCACTGTAAGTATGCGAAAACCGGCTCCCGGATGAGAGACAATATTTAAACCCTCAAACCGTGACGGGTTCTCAAGCCAAAGAGCCACGAAAAAAGACTGTATGATGCAAAGCGCCACCGTTCCATAGCGGGTATACTGATTGATCTTCTCATAGCCGGCGCGCCCTTCCTTAGCTAATTTCTCCAACGCGGGTATGACAGCCGTTAAAAGCTGCAAGATAATCGAGGCTGATATGTAAGGCATTATCCCGAGCGCAAAAATAGTCAGCCTTTCCATAGCACCGCCGGAGAACATATTTATAATGCCAAAGAGCGCCCCGCCCCCGCTCGAAGCCATGCGGCTAAAAAACTGAGCCAAGGCCTGGCCGTTAATGCCGGGTGTCGGCACATAACAACCGATCCTATATACGGTAATCAAGAGTAAGGTAAATATCAGGCGTTTCTTTAAATCCGGGATCTTGATTGAATTGGCAAGGGCACTAAACATTTATTATCTCTATCTTACCGCCGGCCTTCTCTATTTTTTCCTTAGCCTGTTTAGAAAACGCATGGGCCTTTACGGTAACAGGAGTATTAATGCCGCCGTCTCCGAGGATCTTGACGGGCTTTTCTTTATCTCTTATTAAACCATTATTTTCTAAAATAGACGGCTCAATGACTGACTCTTTCAAAGCTACGAGGTCTTTGAGGTTGATAATCTGATATTCCTTCTTAAAGGCGGTATTATTAAAACCGCGCTTGGGGATGCGGCGTATCAGAGGTGTCTGACCGCCTTCAAAGCCCGGATAAAAATCCCTTCCGGCGCGCGAGGTCTGCCCCTTAAAACCGCGGGTAGAGGTCTTGCCGTGCCCTGAACTAGAACCCCTGCCGAGAAGCTTCTTTTTCTTATGCGCTCCCCTGGGCACCTGCAGGTTGTGTAAGCCTACGCTTTTAGCAATCGGCTCTTTAGCTGCTGCGGGTTTTTTAGCGGCCGGTGCTATCTTTACATCCTTAGGGCTACTGCTAGATGCTGCCTTAGCAGCTGCTTTTAGATTATCACTTCTTAATTTCTTCTTGTTTTCCATCTTCAGCTTTGCTTTCCTGTTTTACGGTTTTTAATTGATTAAATCCGTCTATAGTCGCCTTGATCACATTGATAGGATTATTGGATTTAAGGCATTTTGTTAAGATGTCCTTAATGCCCGCTGCTTCGCATACCGCTCTTACCGGGCCGGCAGCAATGACGCCGGTTCCTTCTGAGGCGGGCTTTAATAATACTCGCGCCGCTCCGTATTCACCGATAACCTCGTGCGCAATGGTTGTGCCTTCAATATTTACCTTAATGATACTGTTCTTGGCGTAGGTAAGCCCTTTACGTATAGCCTCGGCAACCTCATTGGCCTTTCCCAGCGCAAAACCAATACGCCCCTTAGTATCACCTACTACCACAAGCGCGCTAAAAGATAATTTCTTGCCGCCCTTGGTGACTTTAGCAACGCGGTTTATGCTGATGATCTTCTCCACAAAAGCGGACTTTTCTTCTAGTTTTATATTGACTAATCGGGGCATTAGAACTCTATTCCTCCTTTTCTTAAGGCCTCGGCAAAGGCCTTAATCCTGCCATGATAAGGATGACCGCTTCTATCAAAAACTACTTTACTAAAACCCTTTTCTTTAGCCATCCTGGAAAAAACCTCACCTAATTTTCCCGCCGCTTTCACATTGCCGCCATAGGGGAATTTGCCCTTTACCTCCCCGTTTAGCGTAGATAACGAAAATAGCGTTTTCTTACCCACATCATCAACTAGCTGCGCGAATATATTTTTATGACTGCGGCACACCGAAATCCTCGGCCTTTCATTTGTCCCTTTTATTGTCATCTTTTTCATCTTTAACCCGGCTTTTTTAAATTAACGACCTTACTTGGTAGCAGCTGCTTTACCGACCTTCTTCTTGACTATTTCTCCGGCGTAGCGTATACCCTTGCCCTTATAAGGCTCAGGGGGAAATACATCCCGTATTTTGCTGGCAGTCCTGCCGACTAATTCTTTATCAATACCCTTAACCACGATCTGGGTCTGCTTAGGGGCTTCGATCTGGATGCCCTCGGGCATGGGAAAATTAACCGGATGTGAAAAACCCAGCTGCATAAAAAGATTTTTCCCCTGAATCTGGGCGCGGAAACCTACGCCTACAATTTCGAGTTCTTTAGAATACCCCTGAGTAACGCCTACGATCATATTGCTGATTAAAACACGCACCAGGCCATGCAAGGCTTTATCAGCCTTTATATCGGTGGACCTGGTCACGATGGCCTGGCTATCCTTAACATCCACTGCAATGTGGGCGGGTATTTTCTGAGCCAGTTTTCCCTTTGGCCCCTCGACATGAACAAAGCCGTCTACTACCTGTATCTTTACATCTTTAGGTATCGCTACTGGTTTTTTGCCAATTCTTGACATCTCATTTTCCCTAACTAGTAAACTTCTAACTCTTAACTTGGAATTGATTTTTAAAAAATTCCGCTACCAGACGTAACAGACTACTTCTCCGCCTACCCTAGCTGCCCTGGCCTCATCGTCTGTCATTATCCCCTTAGAGGTAGAAATAACCGCCAGGCCCCTTCCCCGCAATACGCGCGGCACTTTCCCGGCCCTGACGTAAACTCTTAAACCCAACTTAGATATACGTTTTAATCCTGCGATCGCGCTCTTACCAAATAGATATTTAAGGTATATGCGTAATATCCCCTGTTTCTTATCTTCGATAAGTTTAAAATCTTCTATATATTCTGTTCTCTTTAAGATCTCCAATATGGCCTTGTTGATTTTTGAGGCGGGGATATCCACCTTTTCCTTTTTTACCATAAGGCCGTTACGTATTACCGTCAGCATATCTGCAATCGGATCGTTCTTGGACATTTCTTTTTCTTACTCCTTCTTTGATAACGGGATGGCTCTGAAAAAATGAGTTCCACCCCTTTATCCTATCTACCAGCTGACCTTCTTAACACCCGGAATTAAACCCGACCATGAAAGCTCTCTGAAGCATATGCGGCACAATTTAAAACGCCTTAGATATCCGCCGGATCTTCCGCAAAGCGCACAGCGATTATGTTTACGCACCGAGAACTTCGGAGTCCTTTTCCATCTCGCTATTTGTGAATTCTTAGCCATATATTATTTTTGCTCTCCAAAATTAAGCTTCGCCGCCCTTGGTTGTCTTAAAGGGCATGCCGAAAAGCCTTAATAATTCCAGGGATTGCTCCTCGGACTTACTGTTCTTAATGACGATCGTTATATCCATACCCTGCGCCCTAGTGATCTTGTCATGCTCTAACTCAGGAAACACCGCCTGATCGGTAAGGCCAAAAGTATAATTACCGGCCTCATCAAAAGATTCCATTGACATGCCCCGAAAATCGCGGATACGAGGAAGAGCCACATTGACAAGCCTGTCCAAAAATTCGTACATCATTACCTTCCTTAAAGTAACTTTACATCCAACGGGGTTGCCTTTTCTAATCTTAAAATTGGCGATGGCTTTTTTGGCGCGCCTTATGGCCGGCCTCTGGCCGGTGATGGCTGAGAGCTCCTCCATCGCCTTATCCAGCATCTTTATATCCTGCAGCGCCTCTCCCACGCCCATATTTACCACAATCTTCTCCAAGCGCGGGACCGCAAGGGCATTTTTTAAGGAAAACTTGCTCATCATCTTGGGAGTAATTTCTTTTCTGTATGCGTCTAGTAATCTGGGGCTCATATTTTTATATCACTTCCTTGCACTGTTTGCAGACCCTTACCTTAGCGCCGTCGTTCAAGACCTTCACGCCCACACGCACGGGCTTGTTGCAATGTTTGCACAATAACATAAGATTAGAAATATCTATTGGAGATTCGATAGAAACAATACCGCCCTGCTGATCTGTTTGAGTTCTTCTTTTATGTTTCTTGACTAAGTTTACGCCTTCAACAAGTACGCGGCTCTCACCGGGAACAGCCCTGAGCACCTTGCCCTTTTTACCCTTATCCCTGCCTGTAAGCACGTATACCGTATCATTACGTTTTATCTTTAACATTTTCTTCCTCTATCTAAAAACCTGCACAACTAAATAACTTCGGGTGCGAGCGAAATAATCTTGGTGAAATTCTTATCCCTTAATTCTCTGGCCACAGGGCCAAAAACGCGAGTCCCCTTTGGGTTGAGCTGATCATCAATAAAGACGATAGCGTTCCTGTCAAAACGCAAAACGGATCCGTCGACTCTTCTTACGGCATCCCTGGTGCGCACAATAACCGCCCTGGCGACCGTGCCCTTTTTTACTATCGCATCGGCCGACGACTCCTTAATATTGACATTAATAATATCACCGAGCTCGGCGTTGAGGCAGTTTTTTTTGCCTAACACCCCTATAAAAGAAGCTCTTTTTGCACCCGTATTATCCGCCACATCCAATATGCTTCTTAGCTGTATCACTTATCTACCCCTCTTCTCTTTTAGCCTCTGTAGGCTCATCTATAGAAAGTGTATCCAAAACCTGGCCTTTCCTTAAGACCTCAACTAACCTCCAGCGTTTATCTTTGGAAAGGGGCCTGGTTTCTTCGATCAATACCGTATCGCCGGCCTTGGCGGTGTTGTTTTCATCATGCGCCTTGAACTTAACAGCCTGCTTCATGACCCTGTTGTATTTAGCATGCTTGCTGGATGTGACAACCTTAACAATAATGGTCTTTTGCATCTTATCGCTGATAACGATCCCAGTCCTCAACTTCCTTCTTGTTTTAATCATCGTCTCTTACTCTCTTTTATCCTCGACCAACTTTTTTAAACCTTTGATTTATCGCGCTTCTCGTTAAGTAGCGTCTTAATCCTTGCGATATCCTTTTTTATGGATTGAAACATATGCGGCTTTTCAACCCTGCCGCTGTAACGCTGTTGATTGCACTTAAACAACTCGACTCTTAAGGCGCCTTCCTTATTTATTAACTCTTCCCTGGATAAACCGCGTAATTCTTTTGCTTTCATAGTTTTTAATTATTTATGGGCACGGCTGATAAATTTAGTCCTCAGCGGAAGTTTATATGCCGCTGCCCTGAAAATGTGGCGCGCCATCTCTTCCGCAAGGCCGCCCAGTTCAAACAATATCTTGCCTCTTCTTACCACGCAGACCCAATGGTCAATTTCCCCTTTGCGCTTACCCATACGCACTTCCGCGGGTTTCTTGGTAACGGACTTATCCGGGAATACCCTCATCCAGAATTTCCCTCCGCGGCTGGTCTGCCTCGCCAGGATCACGCGTACCGCTTCAATCTGGGTATTCTTAAGCCATCCGTTATCAAGGGCTTTTAAGCCATACTCGCCAAAACTCAACTCAGCGCCCCTGCTGGCCACACCCCTGCATTTGCCGCGCTGAAGAAATCGATATTTGACTCTTTTTGGCATCATTGCCATATGTCCACCTGCTTCCTATATGCAAGCTTTTAAGTGTTAGAAGCCTGCTTTGTTTCCTTGGGCTCCGCGGACTTTTTTACCTCTGCGGGTTCCTGCACTATTTGAACTTCCTTCCCTTTTGATATTAAGACATCGCCTTTATAGACCCATACCTTGATGCCGATAAGGCCATAGGTAGTCAATGCCTCGGCAAAACCGTAATCTATATCAGCCCGTAAAGTCTGTAAGGGAAGTTTGCCCTGCTTGTATGTTTCCCGGCGGGACATTTCGGCGCCGCCCAATCTACCCGAACAGACCACCTTTGCCCCCTGCGCTCCGCCTGACATTGCCTGCTCAATAACCCTCTTAATAGCGCGCCTGTAAGCTACGCGCTTCTCAAGCTGCAAGGCAACATTCTCTGATATTAACTGAGCATCCAGGGCAGGCTCTTTTACTTCTTCTATATCGATAGAGACGTCTCTATTTACCATGCCGCTCAAATCCCCTCTTAATCGCTCTATATCGGCTCCGTGCCTGCCGATAATAATCCCGGGGCGAGCGCTATGGACCTTTATCTTGACGCGTTCAGCCAGCCTCTCAATTATTATTTTAGAGATAGCGGCTTGCTTGAAGTTCTTCTTGATGAACTTGCGGATCCTGTAATCTTCCTCTATGCACTTAGGATATTCATTATGCTTGGCAAACCATATACTCTGCCAATTCTTGATATAGCCGATTCTTAACGCTATAGGATTTACTTTATGTCCCATTTTTCATCTAGCCCGTTTTGTCCGTTATTCTCGTTCTTGTCCGTCATTTTCGCTAATCGATACTAACGATAATAACGATATTAACGATATTAACGATCATGTTTTTAAATCCAATTCTATTTTTATATGCGCCGTTTTTTTTCTGATCTGTGTCGCCCTGCCAAATGCCGCGGCCTTAAACCTTTTCCAGACCGGCCCGTTGTTGCAAATGACTTTTGAAACATAGAGCTGATTCGGCATGAACCCCTTTACTTTAGCGTTAGCTATTGCCGAACGCAGTATCTTAATAAGGTGCTCCTTCGGCCTCTTGTTGATATTAAGCAATATCGCCTCTGCCTCGGAAACATCTTTACCTTTGATAAGCCCCATCACTTGTCTTACCTTGGATGGCGTTAGTTTTACGAATTTTCCTTGTGCCTTGACGATCATGTCTATCGATTCCTTAACGTTTTAGTCCTATCTGCTCGCTATTATGTGCTGCTTTTATGTTTTTTCAGCCGCTTTCTTGGCTTTGACGCCGCCATGCTTCCTGAATATTCTGCTGGGAGCAAATTCACCCAGTTTATGGCCCACCATATTCTCCGTCACAAAAACCGGTATGTGCTTCCTGCCGTCATGCACCAGGAAAGTCAAACTTACAAAATCAGGCGTGATCATAGACCTTCTTGACCATGTCTTTATGGGCAGGCGGTCTCCGGTTTTATGGATCTTCTCGACTTTCTCTAATAATTTAGGGTCAACAAATGGGCCCTTTTTTAAGGAACGTGGCATATTATTCTCTCCGTTTGACAATAAATTGATTGGAATACCTTTTGGGCTTTCTGGTCCTATAACCTTTAGTGGGCATGCCCCATGGTGAAACGGGATGAGGATTACCCTGCCCGGATTTACCTTCACCGCCGCCATGCGGATGGTCTACGGGGTTCATCGCCAAGCCTCTTACGTGAGGCTTGCGTCCGCGCCACGCCGACTTGCCGGCCTTGCCTAATACCTGGGCTTCATGCTCAATATTACCCAGTTGTCCTACCGTAGCTAAACAATCCAGACTGATCAATCGTATTTCTCCGGAGGGAAGCCTGATGTGGGCGTAGCTGCCTTCCTTTGCGGTGATCTGCGCTGAAGAGCCGGCGCTGCGCACCAACTGCCCGCCCCTGCCTCTTACCAGCTCAATATTATGAATGAGCGTTCCGAGGGGGATATAGCGAAGCGGCAGGCAATTACCGGTCTTGACCTCGAGGCCCTGCTTATCCGAAGAGACTACCTCATCTCCGACATTTAAGCCCAAAGGCGCCAGAATATATCTTTTATCCTTATCGGGATACTCCAACAATGCGATCCTGGTGCTGCGGTTAGGGTCATATTCAATAGCGGTAACTTTTGCCGCAACATCAAATTTATTACGCTGAAAATCTATCAAGCGATAAAGGCGCTTATGCCCGCCTCCCCTAAAGCGCACTGTGACTCGGCCATAGACGTTTCTGCCGCCGCTTTTCTTTAAAGGAACGGTTAATGACTTCTCGGGCTTATGTTTAGTGACCTCGGAGAAATCCATACCGACCATATGTCTTCTTGAAGGCGTTGTTGGTTTAAATTTTTTGATTCCCATGATCTAGTTCCTTATGCAATCTCTATCTTTTGCCCTTCTTTGACTGTAACGAGGGCTTTTTTGGAATCCGCTGTCCGGCCGATCTGGTAACGGACCCTTTTCATCTTCCCTTGAGAAACAAGGGTATTAACCGCTGTGACCTTGACCTTATATAATGCCTCTACGGCTCTCTTTATCTGGATCTTATTGGCCCCAATATCGACCAGGAAAAGGTATTTGCCATGAGGCTCGCCATGAACGGTTGACTTTTCGGTCCTGACTAAAGATTTGATTATCTCCTGTGGTGACTTCATCTATCTTTTAACCTTTCTACTAAAGCCTTAAGGCCATGCTTTGTGATTATGATCTTATGCGCTTTAAGAACCTCATAGGCATTGGCGCTTACGGCTAACTGCGTTACCAGATGCTCAATATTGTTCGCCGCCAGGCGTAAATTATTATCTATCTTATCGACCAACAGAAGTGTCCTGCTCTTAGAATTTAAACTCGATAAAATCTTGACCAGCTCTTTTGTCTTGGGGCCGCTGAGCTTTATGTCTTCTACGATCACCACATTATCATCCTTAAGCTTGGCGTTTATAGCCGATTTTAATGCCACGGCCTTAATTCTTTGCGGTATCGGGTAAGAGTAACTCCGCGGATGGGGGCCGAATATTACGCCGCCATGGCGCCATAGCGGTGAACGTATGGAACCGACTCTTGCCCTTCCGGTCCCTTTTTGCCTCCAGGGTTTTCTGCCGCCTCCGGAAACCTCTCCGCGCGTCTTGGTCGCGGCAAGGCCCGCTCTCTGATTGGCGCGGAATGCGGTTATCGCCTGGTATAATACGCCGCTATTAACTTGGCCGTTAAAAACCTTGGCGTCTAACTCCAATTTATCTACTTCTTTTCCTTCTTGATTTAAAATCGGTAAGGTAAACATTTTTATTTAGCGCTCTTTGGTTTTCTTTTCTTGGCAATAGAGACGATGAGGTAGCCATTCTTGTGCCCGGGGACAGCACCCTTGATCAAGAGCAGATTCTTCTCGGCATCTGCACCCACAATCTCAAGATTCTGTACCGTAACCCTCACGTTGCCCATATGGCCGGCACCGTGATGCCCCTTCCAAACCCTGCCCGGAGTGGTACTTGAGCCGATAGAACCTACACGGCGATGCGAGGTGGAACCGTGGCTCATCGGCCCGCCGCTCCAGTGCCAACGCTTCATACCGCCTTGAAACCCTTTACCTAAAGAAATACCTCTCACATCCACAAAATCTCCGGCCTTGAACAAATCGGCTTTTAATTCATCGCCTACTTTGTATTCGCGGCCCGAATCTTTTCCTACTTCGCGGATAAACCTGCGGGCTGAGACCTTAGCCTTGGTAAAAACACCTAATTGAGGCTTCTTGACCCGGGACTCCTTTACCTGATCAAACCCTAACTGTACGGTCTTCTCGCTTACCTTTAGAACTGCGCATGGGCCGGCTTCAATCGCGGTAACCGGGATCATGCGGCCATCTTCCGTAAAGATCTGCGTCATTCCAATTTTTTTGCCTAATATCGCTGTCATTTTATTCGTATGTCGTTATTCGCGTATGTCGTTATTCGCGTAGCTACTAGTTATATTAAAATAACAATGGCTACTAACGACTATACCTATTTACTTGATTTCAACATCAACCCCTGCCGGGAGGTTGATTTTTCTCAAAGCATCGATCGTCTTGGCAGATGGCTCCATTATCTCAAGCAATCTCTTATGAGTAAAAAGGCCGAACTGCTCGCGGGATTTTTTATCAATAACGGGTGAGCGCAAAACTGTATATATCTCCTTCTTGGTAGGAAGGGGTATGGGCCCTGCAAGCTTAGCCCCGGTCCTGCGCACCGTCTCGACAATCTCGGCTACCGCCTGATCAAGAAGACGATGATCGTATGCTTTTAATCTTATTCTTATTTTTTGCATGTCCACGTTTAGGTTCGTTCAAGTTCGTTAGGTTCGTTAATATCGTTACTATCGCGAACAAAAATAACGATAATAACTGACTTTTACGAAATCAACGATTTACGCAATTATTTCTGAAACAACACCTGCCCCTACCGTATGGCCGCCCTCACGAATAGCAAAGCGGGATTCTTTTTCCATGGCAATAGGCATAATCAATTCTATTTCCAAAGTAGAGTTATCGCCGGGCATTACCATCTCTACCCCTTCGGGGAGTTTAGCTGCTCCGGTGACGTCGGTAGTGCGAAAATAGAACTGGGGCCGATAGCCGCTGAAGAACGGAGTATGCCTTCCCCCTTCCTCTTTGGTCAATACGTATATCTGGGCCTTGAACTTGGTGTGGGGTGTAATAGAGCCGGGCTTGGCCAAAACCATACCGCGCTCCAGGTCTTTCTTATCCACTCCCCTTAAGAGAAGGCCGACGTTATCACCTGCCAGGCCCTCATCCAGGATCTTGCGGAACATCTCTATTCCGGTGACGACCGTCTTATGGACCTCGGGGCGAAGACCGACGATATCGATCTCTTCATTAAGTTTGACTTTGCCTCTCTCAATTCTTCCCGTTCCGACGGTACCTCTTCCTTCGATAGTAAATACGTCTTCAACCGCCATAAGGAAAGGCTTATCAAGGTCTCTTTTGGGCAAAGGAATAAAATCATCCACTGCCTTCATCAGATCCAGGATAGCCTTGCAGTCGGCATTATTTAAATCGCCGGCAGCGTTCATGGCGTTTAAAGCACTTCCCTTGATGATGGGGGTCTTATCGCCGGGGAAATCGTACTTAGTGAGGAGTTCCCTGACCTCCATCTCAACCAGGTCAATCAACTCTTTATCCGATACCATATCGGTCTTGTTCAAAAATACCACCATGGACGGAACGTTCACCTGGCGCGCAAGGAGAATATGCTCGCGGGTCTGAGGCATCGGGCCGTCCGCGGCGGAAACTACCAGGATCGCGCCGTCCATTTGAGCTGCGCCGGTGATCATATTTTTGATATAGTCGGCATGGCCGGGGCAGTCAATATGCGCATAATGACGCGTATCGGTCTGGTATTCGACGTGAGAAATATTGATGGTAACACCTCTCTCCTTTTCTTCCGGAGCGTTATCAATAGTATCGTAAGCACGCGCTTCGGCGAAACCTTTCTTATTTAAAACCATGGTAATCGCAGCGGTGAGAGTGGTCTTACCGTGATCAACGTGGCCGATGGTCCCGATATTCACATGCGGTTTACTTCTTACAAACTTTTCTTTAGCCATATACACCTCCGATTGCCCCCGCCTTTTTACTTAGCCGGCAGCGCAGGGTTAAAAAAAATTTTAAAATGATTTTCTTGCTCCGACAGCAGCCTGGCTTCCAATAAGTTTCTCTGATATATTTAAAGGCACCTCCGAGTAGAAGGAGGGCTCCATTGTGTAAGAGGCGCGACCCTGAGTCAAAGAACGCAGCACCGTTGCGTAACTGAAGATTTCAGCCAAAGGAACATAAGCCTTTATTATCTGTATATTAGCCTTATTTGTCAATGAAATTATCTTAGCACGTCTACCATTTAAGTCTCCGATCACAAAACCCATATACTCTTCGGGGACTATTACTTCTATATCCATAATGGGCTCAAGAAGTATGGAATCGCCTTTTTTTAACCCGTCGTTAAAGGCGAACGCGGCCGCCATTTTAAATGCCATCTCGGATGAATCCACTTCATGGAATGAGCCGTCTACTAAGGTGACTTTCACATCCGTAACGGCATAACCCGCCAATAGCCCGCTCTTGGCGCTGCCAAATATGCCTTCCTTTACCGAAGGTATAAACTCGCGCGGGATCGCTCCGCTCTTTATCTTATCCTCAAACGTAATACCGGTACCCGGTATTTCCTGGGGTTCCATCTCTATGACGACATGGCCGTACTGCCCGCGCCCTCCGGACTGCTGGATAAATTTCCCGGTGCTATTTATTTTCTTGGTAATGGTCTCGCGATAAGCCACCTGCGGAGGGCCGACCAGAGCCTCAACACTGAATTCCCTCATAATACGGTCAATCACGATCTCAAGATGCAGCTGGCCCATTCCGGAAATGATCGTCTGCCCGGTCTCGGAATTATAGGTAACCCGAAAAGAAGGATCCTCTTCTTCCAGCTTTCTCAGAGACATCCCCAACTTTTCCTGATCCTGCTTGGTCTTCGGCTCGATCGCCTGAGAAAGAACCGGCTCGGGGAAATGTATCGCTTCGATTACAATAGGATCTTCCTGCTCACAGATGGTATCACCCGTAACGGTATCTCTAATACCCACTGCCGCGACAATATCGCCGGTCAGCGCTTCGTCGATTATCTCCTGGCGGTTAGCATGCATCTGAAGTAGCTTGGTAACGCGCTCTCTCGTCCTCTTTGAGGAATTCCAGACGTAACTTCCGGCGGATATTTTTCCCGAATAAACCCTGATATAATTCAATTTGCCCACGTAAGGGTCGGTGCTCACCTTAAAACACAAAGCGCACAGCCCGGCGTCATCGGAGATCTCTCTTTCTTCGTATTCCTCAGTCTCAGAGTTAATCCCCTTTATGGGAGGCATATCCGTCGGGCAGGGCAAATAATCACAAATCCCGTCAAGTAGAGGCTGAATCCCCGTATTGCGAAGCGAAGTCCCGCAAAACACCGGCACAAAACGGTTCTTTAACACCTGGCGGCGTATTGAATCCTTCATCATATCTTTATCTATTGCCTTAGCATGCACAAATCTATCCATGAGCTCATCATCCGCATCGGCAAGCCTCTCTAATAAAATATCACGGTATTTATTTACCTCTCCGCGCATCTCATCTGGGATCGGCAAAGTTTCAAAGGACTTACCGACGGGATCGCTGTATAAATACAATTTCTCTTCGATCAAATCAATGACGCCCTTAAATCCCTCTTCCCTGCCATACGGCACCTGAACAGCCGCGGCATTAGTAGCCAGGTATTTACGCATCTGCTCTACTGTCCCAAAAAATTCTGATCCTACCCTGTCCATTTTATTGATAAAAGCGATCCTGGGGACGGAATACTTATCCGCCTGGCGCCAGACTGTTTCAGACTGCGGTTCAACTCCGCCTACGGCGCAGAATACCACCACCGCTCCGTCAAGCACTTTCAAGGACCTCTCTACCTCTACGGTAAAATCTACGTGTCCGGGGGTATCTATTATATTGATGCGGTTCTCCTTCCAGAAACAAGTGGTGCATGCGGCAGTAATAGTGATGCCGCGCTCCTGCTCCTGGACCATCCAATCCATCTCGGTAGTCCCCTCATCGACCTCTCCGATCTTATAGGTCACCCCGGTATAGAATAGGATGCGCTCCGTGGTAGTAGTTTTACCAGCGTCAATGTGCGCTATAATACCGATATTCCTTACTTTATCTAATGCGATTTTTCTTGCCATATATTTACCATCTAAAGTGGGCGAATGCCTTATTGGCCTCGGCCATCTTATGCATATCATCTCTCTTCTTTATCGCCGCGCCCTCACCCTTGTATGCCGCAATGAGCTCCTCTGCCAGCTTTTCGTCCATGGGCCTGCCTTTTTTGGTCTTTGCAACATCCCTTAACCAACGCAGGGCAATAGAAGTGCCCCGTTCCTGCCTTACCTCGACCGGAACCTGATAGGTCGCCCCGCCTACACGCCGGGGCTTAACCTGCAAGCGCGGACGCACGTTATCTATCGCTTTATGAAAAAGCTTCAGGACATCAGGCTCGTTAAGCTTTTCCTTCATAATCTCAAAAGCGTCGTAGACGATGCGCTCGGCAATGGCTTTCTTGCCTTGCTCCATCACCATATTGATGAACTTGGTGATGATCTTGCTCTTAAATTTAGGGTCAGCTAAAATATCTCTTTCCGGTGCTTTTCTTCTTCTCATTTTTACTTAGGCCTTTTGGCTCCGTACTTGGAGCGGGATTTTCTCCTCTGGTTAACTCCGGATGCATCCAGCGTACCTCTTATAATATGGTATCTGACTCCCGGTAGATCCTTTACGCGGCCGCCTCTTACCAAGACGATGGAATGTTCCTGAAGATTATGCCCCTCACCGGGTATGTATCCGGTCACTTCAATGCCTGTCGTAAGCCTTACCCTGGCGATCTTACGCAACGCGGAATTAGGCTTTTTGGGAGTCATGGTACGCACCTGAAGGCATACACCCCTCCTTTGAGGACAACTTTTTAACGCCGGTGATTTGCTTTTCTTTCTCTTTAACCTTCTTCCTATCCTGATCAATTGTGAAATTGTAGGCATGCTATTCCTTTGTCTTTTCCTCTCCTGCTTTCTTTACTATGTCAATGTCCCTATACCTGCGAAGACCTGTTCCTGCCGGTATCAAATGACCCACGATAACGTTTTCTTTTAATCCCACCAGCTCATCACGCCTGCCTGAAGCAGCGGCATCAGTCAAGACTCTGGTTGTCTCCTGGAAACTGGCAGCGGAAATAAAACTCTCGGTAGAGAGGGAAGCTTTGGTAATACCTAATAACAGCGGGGTCGCCTGGGCGGGCTTGCCGTTCTTCTTGATAACGCGGCCATTTTCCTTCTGGAATACCCATTTATCCACCTGCTGTCCGCCTAAAAACTCGGTATCGCCCGGGTCCTCAATAGAAACTTTCTTGAGCATCTGCCTGATGATCACCTCGATATGCTTATCATTAATGCGCACGCCCTGCAGGCGATAGACTTCCTGGATCTCATTGACCAGGTACTCTTGCAGCGCTTTATCGCCGCATACGCGCAGGATATCCTGCAAAACCACCGGGCCGTCAGTCAACTGCTGCCCTGCAATAACGCGGTCGCCCTTATAGACGTTGGGGTGCTTGCCGTGCGGGATCACATACTCTCGCTGCATACCGGTAGGCGACCTTACGATAATAACACGCTGGCCTTTTTTACTTTCGCCGAACTCCACAAAACCATCTATCTCGCTGATAATAGCCGGTTCTTTAGGGCGCCTGGCCTCAAATAGCTCAGCAACGCGCGGCAAACCGCCCGTGATATCCCTGGTTTTTACCACCACGCGCGGGATCTTAGCTATCAGGTCTCCTGCCTCGACCTTATCACCGTCGTTAACAAGGATGTGCGCTCCTATCGGAATAGGATAGATACCAAGCACTTCCTTCTTCTCATCCATGATGACGATCTGCGGGTGAAATTCCTGCTTATGCTCGACAACTATACGCTCCGTAAGCTTGGTGACGGGATTGAGCTCTTGCCTCATGGTTACGTCTTCGCGCAGGTCTTCGTATTTTACCAGCCCGGCCACCTCGGTTAAAATAGGCGAGGTGTACGGGTCCCATCTGATATAAGAGACGCCCTTGCTTACTTCTTCGCCGTCCCCGACGCTTATGAAAGAACCCTGGGGTATGGGATAACGCTCCAGCTCCCTGCCCTGATTATCGTTAATGCTTACCGAGCCGTTTCTATTTAAGACGATAAATTCCTTATTCTTGGGGACTATTTTTAGGCTATGATATTTAACAATACCTTTATTCTTGGATTTAACGAATGACTGTTCTATAACCCTGGAAGCGGTCCCTCCGATATGGAAGGTCCTCATGGTCAGCTGAGTGCCGGGCTCGCCGATACTCTGCGCCGCGACAATACCGACTGCCTCGCCGATCTCCACGAGCTTTCCGCGCGCAAGATCCCTGCCGTAACACTTAGAGCAGACGCCTCTTCCGGATTCGCAGGTAAGAACGCTGCGGATCCTTATCTTTTCAATGCCTAATTTTTCGATCAGCTCAGCCTTCTCTTCGGTGATCTCTAAGCCCTGTTCTGCAATGACCTCATCGGTTATAATATCAACGACGTTATCCAGGGCCACACGGCCGACTATCCTGTCTTTTAAATTCACCACAACCTCATCGCCTTCTATGATGGGCGAAACGGTGATGCCGTTCAATGTCCCGCAATCCTCCTCGGTACTGATAACCTCTTGAGCGATGTCCACCAGACGGCGGGTAAGATAGCCCGCATCGGCGGTCTTTAAAGCTGTATCCGCAAGGCCTTTTCTGGCGCCGTGAGTAGAGATAAAATACTCCAGCACCGTCAAGCCTTCGCGGAAGTTTGCGGTAATGGGGCTCTCGATGATCTCACCGGAAGGCTTGGCCATGAGGCCGCGCATGCCGGCTAACTGGCGCACCTGTAAACGCGAACCCCTGGCGCCTGAATCCGCCATCATAAATATGGGATTAAATGGCTCCATTTCCTTGAATACCATGTCGGACAGCCTATCGGTGGCGTGGGTCCAAATATCAATAATCTTATTGTATCGCTCGCGCCAGGTAATAATACCTTTACGGTACTGGTCTTCGACCTTAGCGACTTCATCACCTGCGCTCTTTAGAACCTCTTCTTTGGCCTTGGGGATATTCAAGTCATCGATACCGATAGATATTCCCGATATAGTAGCGAACTCAAAACCCAGCTTCTTCAGGGCATCGAGCAACTGGATGGTCCTCTGATGGCCAAAACGCTTATAGCACTGCGCGACAATATCCCCCACCACGCTTTTGGTAAGATCTTTATTCACAAAACCAAAACCTTCGGGCAATACCTGATTGAAAAACACCCTGCCAGCTGTAGTATTGATCATGGTTTTTTCATTGACTAGTTTCTTCTCTTCAAAATCAAATAAAGAGTCCATCCTTAGCTTAATCCGGGTATGCAAGCCAATTGCTTTATCATTATAAGCGACCGCAACCTCATCTACGCTCGAAAATAGGATGTTAGAGAGGCTTTTTATGTTCTCCTTGGTAAGGTAGGAACAGCCTAAAACTATATCCTGGGTAGGAGTAATAATAGGGCGCCCGTCAGCGGGTGAGAAAATATTATTGACCGAAAGCATCAAAATCTTGGCTTCAATCTGAGCTTCCAGGGAAAGAGGAACGTGCACTGCCATCTGGTCGCCGTCAAAATCAGCGTTAAAGGCGGTGCAGACCAGCGGATGGATCTTGATGGCCTTTCCTTCTATTAGAACCGGCTGGAAGGCTTGAATACTCAAACGGTGAAGCGTGGGAGCGCGGTTTAAGAGAATCGGATGGTCGCGTATCACCTCATCCAGGATATCCCATACTTCAATACGGGCGCGCTCTACCATCCTGCGCGCGCCTTTTATGGTGTGGACGATACCCTTTTCTTTAAGCTTCCTGATGATAAACGGCTCGAATAGCTCCAATGCCATTTGCTTAGGCAGCCCGCATTCATGAAGTTTAAGCTCAGGCCCGACTACGATAACCGAGCGGCCGGAATAATCCACGCGCTTACCGAGGAGATTCTGGCGGAAACGGCCCTGTTTGCCTTTGAGCATATCGGAAAGGGATTTTAACGGCCTGTTGTTTGCCCCCATAACCGCGCGGCCATGCCTGCCGTTGTCCAAAAGGGCATCTACCGCCTCCTGAAGCATCCTTTTTTCATTGCGTATGATGATCTCTGGGGCATTAAGCTCGATAAGTTTCTTGAGCCTGTTATTTCTATTAATGACCCTGCGGTATAAATCGTTAAGGTCCGAAGTTGCAAATCTGCCGCCGTCAAGAGAAACTAACGGGCGCAGGTCCGGCGGGATAACCGGCAAGATCTCCAGGATCATCCATTCAGGCTTATTGCCGGATTTCTTGAAATCTTCGATTATTTTAAGGGTCTTTAAGATCTTGCGGCTATTTAAGGCATCTTTGGATTTCTCCAGGTCCTTGCGCAATTTGCGGCAGATCGCATCAATATCAAGCTCTTTTAATAAATCCTTTATTGCCTGCGCTCCGATTTCAGCTTTAAAGCTCTGGCCGTATTTTTCCTGCGCCTGCTGATATTCATCTTCGCTTAAAAGCTGCTTATTCTTTAAGGGTGAACTTCCCGGCTCAACAACAATATATTCTTCGTAATACAGGATCTTCTCTAAATCGCGCAATCCGACGCCAAGGAGGGCCGACATTCTGCTGGGAACGGCCTTAAAGAACCAGATATGGCTGACAGGCGCTGCCAGCTCAATATGCCCCATGCGCTCGCGCCTGACCGAAGAATGGTCTACGGTTACGCTGCAGCGGTCGCAGGTTATACCTTTAAATTTAATGCCCTTATATTTGCCGCAGTTACATTCCCAATCGCGCACCGGGCCAAAGATCTTCTCGCAGAATAAACCGTCCTTTTCAGGCTTAAGGGTACGGTAATTGATGGTCTCGGCCTTTCTCACTTCACCCCTAGACCAGGACTTTATAACCTGCGGCGAGGCTATCTTTATTGATATACTATCAAATTGGATAATCTCATCGATCATAGTTATTTTGCCTTCTCTGTTTTAATATCAAGGGCTAAGCCTTGCAGCTCCTTGATCAAAACGTTGAATGATTCCGGGATCCCGGGGCTTAACTTCTGCTCACCCTTGACAATAGCCTCGTAGATGCGAGTACGGCCCGTTACATCATCACTCTTAACAGTGAGCATCTCCTGAAGCACAAATGCCGCCCCGTATGCCTCTAATGCCCAAACTTCCATCTCGCCGAACCGCTGCCCGCCGAACTGTGCTTTACCGCCTAAGGGCTGCTGTGTTATAAGAGAATAAGGGCCGATAGAACGAGCGTGGATCTTCTTATCCACGAGATGGATCAACTTCATCATGTAGATATAGCCGACCGTTACCTTTTGGTCAAAAGCCTCTCCGGTATACCCGTCATAAATAAAGACCTTGCCGTCTTCCGGCAGGCCCGCTTTTTTAAGCATCTCCTTGATCTCCGATTCTTTAGCCCCGTCAAATACGGCGCTTGAAATCGATATACCCAGAACCATCGCAGCCCAACCTAAATGTGTTTCCAAAATTTGCCCCACATTCATACGCGAAGGAACGCCAAGAGGGTTGAGGACGATATCTATAGGAGTACCGTCGGCCAGGAAAGGCATGTCTTCCTGGGGTAAAATCTTGGCTACTACTCCTTTGTTTCCGTGGCGTCCGGCAAGTTTGTCACCCTCGGCAAGCCTCTGTTTAGTAGCCACATATACGACTACACGCTTTAAGACTCCCGGAGGGAGCTCATCGCCGCGCCTGATCTTTTCTATCTCCTGCTCCTGCTCTGATAATAGGTCCTTTATCTGGGTCTCAAAAGAAGCCGCCAAATCCCGGGCTTCATCATTATCGCTAAAATCTACTAACTCGACCTTCTTCTTGTCTACTCCGAGTATCTGCGCCAGGCGCGCTATTTTTTCTTCCTGGATATACTCAATCTCCTTGCTGTAAGTCTCCTTAAGCTCCCTGATCTTGGCGAGCTCCTGAGTTTTTTCCTCTTTAGACTTCCTGCCGCGCTCTTTACGCACAAAAAGATGCACATCAACGACAATGCCTTCTACGCCGGGAGGCACAACAAGGGAAGTATCGCGCACATCGCTTGCCTTCTCGCCGAATATCGCCCTGAGCAGCCTCTCTTCAGGGGACAATTCTGACTCGGTCTTTGGCGTGACCTTACCTACTAATATACTGCCAGGGCTCACCCTGGCGCCTATACGGATAATACCGGTCTCATCGAGATTGGCGAGCGACTCCTCGCTTACATTGGGAATATCGCGCGTTATTTCTTCATTTCCAAGGCGGGTCTCGGTCGCCTCCACCGTGAACTCTTCGACATGAATGGACGTAAAAGCATCCTGCCTTACTACTCTATCGCTTACCAATATGGCGTCCTCAAAATTATAACCGCGCCAGGACATAAAACCGACTAAAAGATTCTTACCCAGCGCCAGCTCTCCGTTTTTCGTAGCGATACCGTCGGCAATAACATCACCCTCTTCAACATGATCGCCTAACTTTAGTATCGGCCTCTGGTTCAGGCAGGTATCGGCATTAGTGCGCTCAAACTTCATCAACTCATAGGTAGTTTTGCCTACCGTGATAGAAGAAGCATCCACTGACGTGACCTTGCCGGAATTATGAGCTATAACCATAGCTCCCGAATCAAAAGCCACCTTACCCTCCATACCTGTTCCTACCAACGGCGCTTCTGTGATCATCAAAGGCACCGCCTGTCTCTGCATGTTTGAGCCCATGAGAGCGCGGTTGGCGTCATCGTGCTCAAGGAATGGTATCAGGGAAGCGGCCACGGAAACCAGCTGCTTGGGAGAAACATCCATATACTCTACCTTCTTAGGGGTAAGCTTCGGAAAATCTCCCTTATGACGGCATGAAATCTCTCTCTCCAGGAAATTCCCTTCTTCATCTATCGGAACGTTCGCCTGAGCGATGATCTTGCCGTCTTCAACATCGGCGGTTAAATATTCGATCCTACGGCTGACCCGGCCATCCACTACCTTTCTATAAGGAGTCTCGATCAACCCCAAAGAATTAACGCGGGCGTAAGTAGCCAGAGATGAAATCAACCCGATATTCGGACCTTCAGGTGTTTCAATAGGGCAGATCCTTCCGTAATGAGAATGATGAATATCACGCACCTCAAAACCGGCCCTCTCCCTGGAAAGCCCCCCGGGACCGAGAGCGCTCAACCTTCTCTTGTGGGTCATCTCCGCCAGAGGATTGACCTGGTCCATAAACTGAGAAAGCTGGCTGCGCGCAAAGAAATCGCGGACCTGACTGGAGAGAAGTTTTGAGTTTATAAGGTAATGTATGCTTAGGGTATCGAAATTGCCAAGTAAGGATAATCTTTCCATAATGGAACGCTCTATCCTGGCCAGGCCTATGCGCACCTGATTCTGTACCAATTCCGCTACGGTCTTAATACGCCTGTTGCCTAAATGGTCAATATCGTCAATCTTGCCCTCGCCGCTTTTAAGTTTGATAAGGTATTCTACGACCTTTACTACGGTCGGGGAATCCAGGATCCTCTTATCCAGAGAAACATCCATCTCAAGTTTTCTGTTTAAGATGAACCTGCCGATACGCTCCAAGTCGTAGCGGTGAGGATCAAAGAATAATCTATAAAACAAAGATTCTGCCGTATCTATGGTCGCCGGCTCGGTGGGACGCATCTTACGGTAGAAATCCAAAAGCGCCTCCTCCTTATTCTTGGTATAATCTTTATGTAAGGTATTTAGCAGTTCCGGATGTTCCTTACCGCCGAAGGCTGCGATAATATCCTCGTTGGTGGAATAACCCAGGATCCTTAAGATCTGGGTGGCGTAGAAGCTGCGGCGCCTGTCAACATAGGCCATGATCACTTCGGCGATGTCATATTTAAATTCAAGCCAGGTGCCGCGGTAGGGGATGATGCGGCCGTAAAATATCTCCTTACCGGTGGGATGGCTTTCTTTTTCAAAAGAAACTCCGGGGGAACGCTGCAGCTGGCTGACGACTACGCGCTCATCACCGTTAATGATGAATGTGCCCGTATCTGTCATAAGCGGGATCTCCCCAAAATAGGCATCCTGTTCCTTTATTTCTTTAGGCGTGATGAGCCTGAATTTAACCTTTAAAGGAGAAGCAAAGGTGAGAGAACGCCTTCTGCACTCTTTGAGATTATACTTGGGCTTACCCAGGGCATAGCTGATAAACTCGATGCGCAACTGTTTATCGTTGGTCTCAAGAGGAAATACGTCTAAAAATACCTCTTGCAGCCCCAGGGGCTGCCTATTCTTTAAGGGGATATCCATCTGCAGAAACTGGCGGTAACTCTCCAGCTGGATTCCTAACAGGTGCGGTAAATCGTAAACTTCTCTTAATTTACTGAAAGATTTTCTTTTTATCATCCTTACCTATATATAATTAATAGATGAGGCGGGTAGATTAATCGGCTTAAATTTAAGCAGAATCCGCTTCTCCCTACTTGAGCTCAACGGTTGCGCCCGCAGCCTCGAGCTTCTTCTTCATTTCCTGAGCTTCTTCCTTGGCTACCCCTTCTTTTACAGGCTTAGGAGCCGCATCAACCAGGTCCTTGGCTTCTTTTAACCCCAGACTGGTCATTGCTCTTACT
>Ga0315294_10001639_pt1 | contig 24425 bp, 29 predicted proteins | sample YL17G13_40_MG_FD_203626 | JGI IMG/M metagenome (GOLD analysis project Ga0315294, IMG submission 203626) | Sediment microbial communities from Yellowstone Lake, YNP, Wyoming, USA - YL17G13_40 | ecosystem: Environmental > Aquatic > Freshwater > Lake > Sediment | place: USA: Wyoming | collected...
GGGCTAGTCAGCCTGAAGCTGGCAGTGGCGAAAATTACAATCTTTACAGTGGCTACACGCCACACTCATCCTTCTACGAATTGACGAATCAAGCAGCAGGAACAACGCCGAGCAATAGTGTGATGCTTAATCAACCGAACAACCTGGAAACTCTAGATCACTTTACAATCAAATTCAACTACACAGCAAGCTTCGGCCTAGGATCAATAAAGAACTCAAGTCTATGGGTAAATGTGAGCAGCACATGGCAACGGTTAAGCTGGAACACCACAAAAATAACAAACGGAACGATGCATACAATCAGTTACACCTTCTCAGTAAACACCACGTACAAGTGGAACATCCGAGTTTTCAACAGCACGTCAATAGCTACGTGGGGTTCCGCGAACAGAACCTTCACGATAGAAACCACTTCGCCGCCAGATGATCCGCCCACTTATGGAAGTCATTCTGTGAGCACGACTATAGCTGGCGCAAACGCTACTTTCCAATGTGTGTGGGACGACGACAATAGCTTATCTTTCGGCTGGCTTTGCACCAACAGCAGCGGAACATGGGCAAACAGAACAATAGTTCCAATGTTTACTCCGCACCTTACGTTCAACGACATAATGACACTGACATCTTCGGTGAGCATAGTGGTAGGTTACCGCTTCTACGCGAACGATACAATCAGCCAAGAGACGGGAACGCCAATCTACACTTTAGTAACAATAGCAGCATCTGCCGAAATTCCGTATGACTACGGTTCCTGGTGGTAGACAGACATAAGAATCAAACACCACGACCAAAACATGAAGGCTAACATGGCTTTCGTGCTGTTCTTGGCCGTGTTTTTTCTTGTTTCGCCTGTCTTGGCCGTCTACCAATTTCCATGCGACGTAACACTCGCAGGCAATGTGACCTACCACTTCGGAAATGAATACTTCAAAACCACAAGCGCCTATGCCACGATCGAGGCGTGGTTCGTCAACAACTGGATGAACTACACAGTGCCAAGTGCCGGAACGCAGACAATCTACAATGGTTCAAAGCCCCTGTACGTGCTCATTGATGGAACGAATACGACGGAAAATAGCGGCTGGACCTACTCGAGCGGAATCGTAACTGTGACGACTGCTACCTCTGCTGCTTGCATTAGTTACGCAAGTGTGTCGACCCCGCCAGTCGTGCCTCCAAAGGGATCAGGCGGTAACTATCAGCTGATCTGGATCGTTACGCTGAATGGCGACATGGTTGACGGTGCTGACATCAAGCTTATTGATGCAGCCTACGGGTGGTACGTCGCGGAGCTGTCCACCGTGGACGGTCAGGCTTCGCACAGCTTGGCTTCAGGAACTTACAACTACACGGTAACGTACAAGAAATATGAGGTGAAGGGGACGCTTATTCACGATTCTGATGAGACTGTTTCTGTGGATCTGGCAACGAAGCGAGTGATAGTGTCGTGGCCTCTTGGGGAGAGGGTTAAGGTGGTTTTGCTTGTTCTCACGTTTTTTGCAGGTGGCCTGCTGGTATATGGGCGGGTGAAGAAGAGAAGATGAAGGTAAAGCTTTTATCGCAATTCGTTTTCATAATACTGGATAAGAGAACGAACTGTTTGAGATGTTGATTTGAATGGAGAATAAAAACCACAGGGTCAAGCTGATCAGTTTACTTTTGGTCGTCATGGTCTGCTCGTTTGCGGTAGGCTTCTATGCACGCTCGCCGATTCTTTGGGATGGCCACAGAGACCCCGCGACAGTCACCAACGTTGAATTCATCATCACCAGCGAGTCGGGTACGGTTATATACCGCAGCCCAAACGTCAACACAAAGATCGGGGAACGCTATGACAGAAACAACGGCGGCTTCGCAAACGGAACAGGCTCCAGCACGGTCAACGCGACGATCTATATTTCCGTTGGAAATGCTACGCCAGCCAATACGCTGACTAAGCTTACAACTGAGGCTACGACTTCTGGTTTTGTGCGGAAGGCTGGTACTCCAGTTCACTGGATGAATGGTACGCATTGGGGCTTCAATGTTTCAGCCACGTTCACAAGCACGGCCCTGATTGCTTTTCAGAGCGCGGGTTTGCACTGGAACGTTGCTTCGAACAGCGACAACAACCTATATGCGGTGGCCTACCTTACGGATGGCACGTACCACCAGTTCACCGCGACTAGCACTTGCACGGTGAAGTGGATTGTCACGAAAGTCAACACTTAGCCTCTGCTTCTTAATCCTTATCCTAATTGGGCAATCCGTTTTGCAGATTTTTCCCGTTGAAGCGGCCGCTGGCGACCACACGCTAGAGCTTGACTGTGACAAGCCCTATTACTACTTGAAGGGCCAAGCCATCACGGCTTACGCCCGAAGCAATATCAGCATCGCGGTAACATTGCGGATCTATTGGAACTGGAAAACCTTCAGCGAGAACCAGCTTGTTTATAGCAACACGAAAAACGCTAATGCAACGTGGATGCTTCCAACGACGGCAATTAAAGTGGGCTATTACAAGATCGTAGCCAACACCACAAGGCAGACAATCACGATTTGGCGAACTCTTGTGAATGTGAAAGACTTCATTCCCGCAACGTTGCCGTTCAGCTACGTTTGGCAGAACATCAACTATACCATGTATGGGAGTATGCTATCGGCACAGTCTCAGGGCGAAACGCTGAACATCACTTACCCACGGATACCAGTGGCGTTTACGGCTAACTTTCTACATAACAACATGACTTTTCTGATACGCTTGAATGACGCGGATTGGGCTGTGGACGTAACCTATATGGCTCAATATTGCGGCTTGAAGTGGACTATCAACGGCACGTTCTCGCAAGCAGGAACATACAGTTTCCAATGCGATACCAATCCTTTGAGCAAATGGAAACACGTTTTAGACAGGTGGCAAAGCGGCAACTACCTGACTTTCTGTTGGGAGGACTTAGGCAGAGCCGCGCAACATTTCAGTTGGAACGCGACAAGCAAAACCTTGTTCGTGGACATTCCAGCCAGCTTCAGTATTGATCCTTACATTTTTCAGGATGGTTTTGAAGGTGCGCCATATGCCGCATGGACAGGAACCGTTATCGGCTCAGGTATGACATTAGTTCAATCTAGCACCGTAAAGCATAATGGTGCAAACAGTTCTAAATCTATCACCGACGGTTCCGGAAAAGCCGCGTACTGTTACAAAGATTACACCACAGCCACAAACAACTATTTACGCTTCTACGTGTACATTTCGTCTGATACAGGAACAGGGTTTCTCCCGTTCGGTGCGTTCTTCCAAACAGCGATGAGTTCACAAACTCTGTGTGCCGTCGGCATCATCGGTTCAACACGCACTATTAACCTCTTCTGGACCGACGACACTTGGACAGATTTTAACGATGCAAGCGCAACAACCTTGGCAACTGGAACTTGGCACTGTCTCGAATTGTGGACTCATAAAAGCGCGACGGTTGGCACTATTTATGTTTATTTGAATGGGGTTGAAGTTGCAGATTTGCGGCAGACAAACATAAAGTTTAATTGGGCTCTGCATCGAATTGGGGTAGGATGCCCAATGAATCAGTGGCGCGGCGCTCATACTAACTATGTGGACTGCGTAGTTTACGACACTGCCTATATTGGGCCTGAAGTTTCAGGCGAAAACTTTGCTTTTACGCTTGCCACAGCTTCCTCATCATACACGTCTTCTGCAGTGGTTAAGGCCTTGAAGTTTCAGGAATCAAGCCAGCAGCGAACGTTAGCTAGCCTTCTAGCATCGTGGGTGAAGCTTTTCAGCTTTGGCGTCCAGTCAGGCGTGTTCACTGGCTTCGGCTTGTCATGGGGCTACTCTTTTCTTCTATACGTTGTTTCTCCAACGCTCATATCCAGCACCATAGTTAAGGACTTGCGTTTCCAAGAATCGTCAGCCTCCTCCAGTCTTACCTCACAGCTGGCAAATTGGGCTTTAAACTTCAAGCCGACAAGCCTAACTAGGACATTCGCAGGCATATCTTTCGCTTTAGGCAGAGTCTTCAACCTGAACACACTCTCAAACACGGTCTCTTCCATGCTGCTCACGAAGAACGTGCCGTTCGCGGTCACGGGAACGCAACGCACCACCGCTTCCATCCTATCCTCTTGGAACATGATCTTTGAACAGCCCAGTCTATCACGAACATTGGCCAACGTTGCCTATAGTGCTGAAGCAGTTTTCCACCTAAACGCCGAATCAAGCGCCATATCAGGCACGCTTTCTTCTCTGCTCTTCAGCAAAGATGTGCTGTTCAACCTGCCCGAAGCTCAGCGCACGATAGCTTCTGTCCTGCCGCGTTGGAGCCTAAACTTCGACCTGGCAAGCTTGAGCCGCACGTTCTCGGATATGATTTACGGCTTCGGCAGAACCTTCGACCTGTCCGCACTCTCCAACACGTTCGCCTCGAGGATCTTCAACAAAGACATGCAATTCATCCTTCCTCAGACACAGCGCACATTCGTTGTCAACCCATTCGAAACTGCGGCGGCATACGTTGTCCCAATCGGACCCGGGTCTTTCTCGTCGAGTCTTTCTGTTCTCTTCAAAACCTACCAGGACGGGAAGCCTTTGCCAGACGTGGAGATCAAGATCTACGAAACCGTCTTCAACAGCCTTGTTGATTCCGCAGTCACTGACACGACTGGACGAGCCACAATCTACCTGCCCCCCGGAGAATACCGGTACGAAGCATTACACGCCCCCACAAACAATACGTGGGAAGGCCATTTCCTGCACTACGCATACGAGACGATTGAGATCGACTTTGGCAAAGGCGAAGCCAAGATCACGTCAAACCTGGTTCCAGTGATACTCAAAATGGTGACCATGCTGTGCTTGACGGCGATCGGCTGCATATACATCTGGCGCCTGAACAAAAAGGAGAGATAGTTGCCTAGCATCGTTTGCCCAAAATGCAGATCCGCAAGGCTAAGGCAAGAGTCAGCTGAGGTTTGGAAATGCGCAGACTGCAACACCAAATTCACCCTCACCCCATGCGACTCGACACCCCCAAACATGAGATAGGTCGGGCGAACTGACACAGGTTAGGTTATATCTTGTCACATGTTTCTCTTGTTTTGGGAGAGAAGGGAGCATGCGGCGGTTCAGGTACAGCGTTTCTGAGGCTGATGTGCGCGGGTTTGTGCGCGCTAATTCTGTCGTGCGTGAATTCCTGAATCGGTATGTTGAGGGCGGTGTGACGTGGGGGGAGAAGGCCGTGGGTTTGGCGCGGTTTTTCCGTTGGCTTCACGTGGTTAAGGGCCTTGACTTATCGCCGAGCGAGTTTCTTGATCGCCATTTGCAGGCCCGGAATGCTCGTAGCGTTGCGGAGCGTCGTTGGGCCTTGAGCCTAGCGCTTGAGTTTAGCCGGGATAACCCTGATTTGGCGGGGAAGGCCACGCAGTACAGGTATTCAGCGTTTTTCTTGCCTTTGAAGATCTTCTGTGATTCTAACGAGGCGCCGCTGACGACGACGAACGGTTTGTTTCCAAAGCGGGGCAGGCGAAAGTACGAGGATAAAGGCTTCACGGCTGAGTTTGTGAAGAGGATCCTGTCTCTGCTGAACGAGCGCGATCGGGCTATATGCATGGTGCAGCTGCAGGCTGGCCAGAGCATCAAGCAGGTCCTGGTCGACATCAACCTCCAGGGCGAGAGGATCCTGCGCGAGATCGAAGAGGGAAAGCAGCGCATCAAGTTTGAATTCAAGGAGCGCAAGGGCAACGGCTTCCGGTATTGCAGTTTCATCAGCGTCGATGCTATTCACGAGATTCAGAAGTGGATGCCAATTCGGAAGCAGTGGCTCGGCGCGCTCGGGGTCTCTAGTCCGTACCTGTTCGTGACGAAGGACGGCAGGGCCCTGACGTGCAAGGGGTTTCATAACAATTTCAGGATGATTATGCGGCGTCATGGCCTGTACAAGCTGCCCTATTCAGTTCGGCGTCACGGGTTCAGGAAGTTCTTTGAGCAGGAAGCCAGCCCTCCCGATCGGGGCGTGAGCAGGAGCTACGTGAGTTACATGATGGGCCACAGCCGAGGCAGCGGCGCGGACCATAAGCTTGACGTTGTTGGCGGCGTGTACGACAAATGCCCGGAGCTCCGGCCTGAGGTTGTCGAACGCGAATATGCCAAGATGGAGCCGTACCTGAATGTTTTCTCTGGCAGGCGCGCAGCTGAGGGGTTAGATATCAGCGGAGAGGATGCTGAGACGTTGAAGGTGCTGCTGCAGAAGTTCAGGGAAGGCAAAGTGAAGATCGAGAGCTAGGATGGCTGATTGCTTGAGGCTTTTGTGTGGGTTTGGGCTAGGGTCTTTGCTCAGGTTTGCCTTGTCTTTTCACTAGGTGGGATGGGAATCTGATTTGAGGTTTTACCTGCTCTTGTTTTTCGAGTATTGAATGATCGCGACTGAGATGCTGATGCTGATTAAGATGGCGGCCAGAATCATCACTGGGCCGTATTGATCCCAGAAGCTAGGGTGCGTCGTCGGAGTGTAAGGCATGTAGTCGGCTGGTGGTTGTAGTTCCGAAGGATCAGGTGATATATATGGCTCGCTTGCCCCAGCAGCTCTGTTTGCGAATGCAACGAGGATTGTCACTTCGAAAAGCAGAAACAGGAGAACGCTTTTTCTGGTTTTCACTTCAATTCACCTCCCTAGACGTCAGGGAGTTTCCAGCCTTCTTTTCTGTGTCTTCTGATGAGCTCTCGGACGTCGCTCTTTTTCAAGGCAAAACTGACATGCCTACAACTTTCTTTTTGGCATTCTCCGCAGTTGATTCCTGAGGGCCCTATGAAGACTTGAACGGTGTTCTTTAGGGTCCGGTCATACATGAGAGGCCCCTTTTCGTTCGAGTTGATTTCAAGCAACGTTAATTGGCCGGGGTAGATGCCTAGTTCGGCAAATCTGAGGCGGGTGGCGTCTGATACGAAGTCAGCGATGCTTGTGTAGCCAGCTTCAGGGTTGTCTGCTATGAATTGTTCTATCGCTTCGATCACTTTTGTTGGTAGGCTGATGCCTCTGTAGCTCCCCTTTGGCAATACTACACCTATACTATAAGGATTAGACATTAATACATAAAGATTCTGGAGAGAAGCAAACTTCTGCCCATTCCTTTTGTACTGCATCCATACCACAAGTCTTATATTTTGAGTTTGTACCTTATCGATATTACATTGGTGTAGTATATGGCAAACGGTTATCGTGGCGTCAGTCTTCCGAAAGAGCTGGTCGATGAGGTCGAAGGCTTCGTTAAGACCCATAAGTCGTACCCGAGTATGGCTCAGTTCATTTCTGAAGCTGTTCGTCTTCGTCTTGAAGTGGTCAAGAAGGAGGCTTAGTCGCCTTGGACATTGCGAGTTTGTTGCATTCGCTTGCAGAGGAAGCCCGGAAGGCCCTGTCTAAACCTAAAGACAAGGAACTGGGAGAGGCTAAGGCTTGAATTCCGGTTTTTGGAGGCGTTTTGACCCTGAGACGGGCGAGCTCAACTGCGTCAAATGGGTCAAGGATGTCCTCGAGTTTCTTCAGTTGCAGCAGGAGAGGTTGCGGTGGGAGAGGCAGCGGCTTCTTGCGGAGGCGAAGCCTGAATGAGGCATTACGGGCACTTGTTGGGCAGATACACGATTGGAGAGGTAGCCAATGCCGTTGCTCATGTTAAGGCGGAGTATGAAGCTTTAGTCAAGAAAAGTGGGCGTTCGAAGCGTATTTCTAGTTGGGTTGAGTTGCACGTGGTTCTTTACGATGAAGAAAAGAAGGCCAAACCATGAAGAACAAACTATGGAAAAGGAAAACGTCTTGCGATGTCTGCAAAGGCGAAGTCGTCTATAATCAAACTCACCACTTGGTTTTTTGCCCATGCACAGCTCCCGTAAAAATGGAACTTAGCCCAGATGTCCTGAACGACCAATGGACTTCAAAGAAGGAAGCGAAACCATGAGGGGCAGGAAGCAGCTGCAGGCGGCTCTGATTTTTCCCGTCGCCGCTCTGGTTTTCTTCGTCGGCTGGACCCTCTTTGTGCTCACAGCCCGGCCGAAGCCACGCAAAGATAAAGCAGACCTGGAGGGCTGCCGGTGAGTCCCCGCTTCTTTGTCAAGTTGCCGAATGCTGATCCGGTGCGTTTCTGGAGCCGCGAAGCCTACATGAGTTTTCTGGATTTGGTGTTGCCGAAGCTGAAGGCGTGGGAGCTTAAGCAGACGAGTTTCGGAGTTGAAAACACTTGACTTTGGTTGATGAGTTGAAGCAGAAGTATCCTGTTCAGAGCATCGTTCCGTATGGCGAGTGCCTAGTTGTTCCTGGAAAACTGTTTGATCCTGATTGGGAGAGCATGCTTGGAGAGCAAAGATATCCCTGTATCTTCACGGATATCGATGGGGCTCCCGTTGTTCTTGTGCGTCTCAAGGGCAAGGGTGGGTCTGGCGAAGTCAAACCTGTGCTTGTTCCCGAAAAATCTGTTGTCAGGCCTATGCTGGACCCTAAGAAGTCCTGGAGTTCCTGGACTGCTGACGAAGACGAGAAGTTGATTCAGCTTTGGAACGAAAGGCCCAAACTTACGGGTGACGCTATCGCCGAAAAGATGGCGCCACGCACTAGGGGAGCGATAAAGCACGAGTTGGCGCGCCTCATTTGGAAGGGCAAGATTAAGTCTCGTTTCAAGCACAGAGACAAGCAAGCGCCTAAACCTGCGCAACCATCTCCAGAGGCACATACGCAAACAGAAGCATCTGATCCTGCGTCTGCCAAGTTGAGGCCTGAGGCCCCATCTGCTGAGGATGCTCTAGGCATCTTGAAGGAAATTCGGGGTCTGCTCACTCCTAGAGAGGTCTCTGTTTACTTCGAATGCTATTGTACCACATGCCGCAAGGGCAGCAGCGTCGAAGACGTCAATGTCTGGAAGGTCTGCCCCGTCTGCGGCACTTCATTAACGGTTTGGAACGTGCAGGAGAGTTAAGCAAATGCCTGATGATCTGAAGCTTGTTCGTGTTCCCATAAACGCCCACTGCGAGGATCCAGAGTGCAGGAAGTCTCTGCCTTTCGGGACATGGGCCTACTACTATGCTGATTCGGAGCAGGCTATCTGCCCGGAGTGTGCTGTGAAGAGAGGCTGGACTTCGAAGGAGCGCGCGCGCGCGTGAAGGCCATCGAAGAGGAACGCTGGAACGCGTCTGCTCAGGAAGTCAACAACGCGCTCAACGACTTGGAAAAGCAGGACCTGATCGCGAAGAAGCACTCGGACCGCAACTACTACTGCCTGGCGCAAGGCGTCAAATTCAAGGAGGCTTCTGCTTGACTGAACTCTTAGGAATTGACAAGATTGATGCAAATTCTTGGAATCCGAACGTCATGGGTGAAGAGGAATTTTTGGCTCTGAAGCAGGATATGCACGTTCACGGAGTTAACGGTGTTGACCCTATTCTTGTTTCTCCTTTTCACTGCTTTTTCTTGGAAAAGGCCGTGTCTGACAGGTTTGTTATTGTCGATGGTGAGCATCGATGGCGTGTTGCTAAGGAGCTCGGTTGGAAGGAGGTCCTGTGCGAGGTTCGCGAGATCTCGGAGGATGATGCTAAGGCTCTCTGTTACCGGCGAAACCGTGAACGCGGTACAATCGACCCGATGAAAGAGGCTTTGCTCTTCAAGACTGAGATTCCAAAGTTGACGCAGGCGAAGATTGCCGGCAAGTACGGTGTCGATCAGAGCACGGTTTCGCACCGTTTGAGTTTGCTGAAGCTTGCTCCAGAAGTCACTGAGGCTCTTGAAAACTTGCCACGTGGCATAATCACACCCAGCCATCTGGAACCAATCGCGACACTTGACCCAAGAGACCAAGAGCAGGTTATGGATGAGATAGAATCTCGTTTGCGATCCGGCGATTCAGTTACAGTTCAGCAGATAGAGCACAAGTGCACTTGGCTTAGACGGGAAGCTGATAACAAGAGCAAACTGGAAAAGGCCATCCAAGAGGCCAAGTTTCCGAAATGCCCCAAATGCGGCAAGCCTCCCGTCCGCATTCATTACAAAGAGTTGCCATGGGTAGATTGCCCGGGCGGATATCGCCACGAATGGAACTTGGAAACAGGCAAAACGCTTTATCAAGAGGAACGGATAGGCCAGAAGAATCTCGCCGGCGAAACTGAGGAGAGAGTATCTCGAACTCTGCGCTGTTCTCACACGGTTAAGGAGTTGCACGCCGTTTTTGCCGAGAGGCTCAAGGAGCTCGTTCCAAAACTCGATGAGATACACAGCTTGAAAGTTTCTGGCAGACTAGAAGGTACGGAGTTTCACGTGGATCTAATAGGTTACGGTCACAGCATGGCTATATCAGTGCATCGTGCCTCCAAGTGGACCGGATTCAGAGCTGAAGAACACGATTACAAGACCGGCGAAAAGTCAGCTGTTCAAGTCCAGGAGCCCGGAGAGATAGATCTGATCAGACAGCTCATAGACAGCGCTTTCCAAGGCAAACTCGGCATTCCCATCGAAAAAATAACGCTTAAAAAGAATGAGACGAAGGAAACCAAATGACCAAGAAGAAGCGTGAGTATGAAACGTCTGAGGGTTACACGTATGGGAAGGCGTGGACTGTTCTGCCTCCCAAGATGCTGCGTGAGCTGAACGCAGAGACCCCATCTTAGGAGCTGCTGTTTTTGGCTTTCAGCTTGCTTGACTTGTGTTGCGGCATGGGCACCTGGAGCATAGGCTTTCATCGGGCAGGTTTTGAGTGCACGGGCATCGACGTTTTCGATATGGCCTACCCATACGACTTGATTCTGGCCGATATCAGAGTTTGGCATCCGGCGAAGCATTATGATGTCATTGTTGCGAGCCCTCCGTGCACCGAGTTTTCAACTCTTCTGCGCCTTGCAGTGGCACGAGGCCAGCGTGGACCCGCAGACATACAGAAGGGCATTGAGCTTGTGGAGGCCTGCAAGCGCGTGGTCGATGAGGTGAACCCAGCATTCTGGATTTTAGAGAACGTCAAGGGCTCGGAAGAGCATATCTCCAAGTTGCTAGGTCCTCCCAAGTTGAAAAGGGGCCCTTGGTACTTGTGGGGCAAATTCCCGCCGTTCCTGTTGCCGGAATCACCATACATGAAGAAAACGGGACCCGTGATTACGGGCGTGAGGAAGACGCATGACGGCTTGAACTCGGTGTTGGCGTTTAATCCTCTGCGCAGCTGGTTTAGGGCCAAGATTCCGTTGCCGCTTTCCGTGCCTCTGGCCAAGGCCTGCAGGGCCGAACTCGAAAAGGAGTGACTTGCTTTTTGGCTGGGGCCCGGCGATGTACAAATAATGCTTCTCGAATGTACAATGTAAAATTTGACACCTGTACTGTTCGCCGCTGGGTCCTGCCAATCCTCAGACGTGTCCAGGCCGGCGACTATCCAACGAAGATCGGTCGCATCGTTGGTTTGAGCCGTCAGCATGTCCACTACTACCTGAAGAAGCTGGCAAAGTGCAAGCTGGTCCGACGCGACAAACGCACAAACGTCGTTTTCTACGAGCTCACAGGCACAGGTACAAATCTTCTCAGGTCATGTGAGGGTGTTGTTTTTCCGGGTGAGTTGTATAGGCTTGATAAGTGTCAGGTTGGGTTTGGTGTGCGGGTTGAGGGTGTGTACCCGGAGCGCGATTTTGCGCGTGTTGAGATGGTGAATTGGACGGCTTTGCTGGGCACTGAGCTGGGTGTGCGTGTTAGGCATACGAGCCGTAGCTGGATTGTGCATGTTGAGGTGATACGGGGCCGGGGGCCTGCTGAGGTTTATGGTTTGGCTATGAACGTTGCGAACCGGGTGGCCCGGGCCCTGTGCAGCAAGTACGGGTGTATGCTTGAAGAGGGCAGGTTTGTGGCTGGTGAACTGGCTGTGGAGGACCCGGTTGCCACGTTGTTTGGCAGGTACTTTGCGGTGAGTACGCCGAAGAGGAAGGTTGATCACAGCTGGAACGTGGGCGAGCTTGAGCATTTGCAGAAGGACGCGGTGATTGAGTACCTGCAGATGCCGGAGCGCGTGAAGGATCTGGGCAGTCGCCTCGAGCTGATTGAGGCCAGCTTGGCAAAGATTGCGGGGGCCCTAGAGCGGATTGTGGGAGTAGGACCTGAAGTAGCCATAGGGCCCCAGGTTGAGAGTCAAAGGAGCCTAAGCGACTATGTCACATAAAAGTAAGACTGCTCATCAGCAGCGTGTTAAAACCTATCGGCAGTAAGAGGAAGAAAACGCAATGTTTGACTGTCCATGTAGGGGTGTGTGTGTGTGTGTGTGTGTGTGTGTGCGTGTGTGTGTGTGTGTGTGTGTGCTGTGAATGTAGAAAATCCAGTTCGTGTCCCTACAAGGCACTATTACCAGAGGGGCCTGAATGACTATGTCACCTGACAGCGGCTTTGAGAAGTGCGCCTTTCCCGGCTGTTTTAGAACGCGGGATCTCAGGCTTCTTGTCACCGAGTCCGGCCGGTTCAAGCTGTGCCAGGAGCATTATGAGCAGGTCGCGCAAAGGTCTCTGACAGCGTTCATGCCTAAACTCAGCAAAGTAGCTGTGCTTTTTGGTTCGTTTTTGGCTGTGAAATCATGTGCAAACGGCCTTCAGAGACCAATGCCTGCCCATGGGAAAGGTCCATGCTTTTGGAGGTGCAAGGTTTTGGCGTCTGTTGCTCTAGGCTGGTTGGTGTCTTATTTTGCACTTGTTTCCATGGAGGTTTGCCCTTGACTCAACGTTCTGGACAGGAATCATGCCCGAGCCTTGTGCAACACCATAAAAAAGGGCGTGGTAAAGAGGAGAAAATAGGTCGACTGAAGTATAACCAGTTTCTCCTCAAGCGCGTGTTAACTGAGATCAAGGAGGTTCGGGAGGTGCAACGTGTTATTCTTAACGGTTTGAAAGCGGCTGGTTACTTCCACTTTGATGTTCCAATGCTTCAGAAGCTGGCTTGCGAGGATGAGGTGGATGTGGAGATCCTGCAACAGCTCTTCGAAAGCGGTCGGGGTGGCATGTTTCCGAAGGATGTGGCTAAAAGCTTATTGCAGTATGATCTTGCTCGGTGGCATGTTAGCCGACGCGCAGTTCGCATGAATAAACGTTTGGAGCATGAGACAGGTGAAAGACTTTTTGAGAAACGAGGGCTTAAGTGGGCTTTGACAAGATTCGCGTTTGAAGTGTTTGGCTCCACTAAGGATGAGGTGAAGGAGGAAGCTAAGGATGCCTGGTGATGATCTTAGCAGACGCTTGAGGTTTTTGTGTGGGTTTGGGCTAGGGTCCTTGCTCAGGTATGCCTAGTCTTTTCATCGTGGTGTGTCTGTTGTTTCATGCCTTTGCCCATTTCCTCAAGACCTACCATGTTCTTTCGCTGTACTCTTCTGTCAGCTTCACTCCATGCTTGACGTATTCGTGCGCTGTGTCCATTCTATCCCAGTCAAACCAGTGCATGAGTTTCTCTTCTGTTGCTCCGCGTTCACTCATTTCCGTTGCCAAGCTTTCCCTGAAGAGGTGCCACCACGTTTGAGGAGCTAGCTTCTTAAGGTGATAGTAAGCTGCTTCTGGAGTTATGTGGCCTCCTTCTCTCTGGTATTCTCTCCACACATTCATTTTCTTGTCGAAGAATCTTTTGAGCCTTGGCTTTGTTGTGGCTGGGAATATGTAGCCTTCCTTGATGTTTTCTATGTATTCTAGAACGTACTTGCAGTAAGGGTTCCTCAGAGTGATCCGCTTTAGATAGGGTTTTGGAACGGGCTGCTCTTTTCTGGATGCTTTCTTGCTTACCAAGAACCGCACATACAGTGAGTGTTGGTCCGTGTAGATATCTTCACGTTTTAGGCGCATGTTCTCGTTTATTCTCTTGCCAAACATCCATGCCAAGGCGATGGCGCATTGGAGCCAAGGCTCGGCCTGTTCCAGCATCTCATTTATCTCAGAGTTTCGCAGAATATCTGTGCGCTTGGTCTTAACCTTCATAAAAATCCCCAACCTCCTTATGTTGAAGCTGCTTTTAAAGTTTTTGTCAAAGTATAGTTTGACAAAACAAAGGTGTTCTTAAGCCGTTCAAGGCGTTTCTGGGCTTGGTTGTGTTATATAATATAATGAAATATCACTATGTTGCGCTTGCTAGTCTGGCTGGCACTTGTCCGATGGCTTTCAGGCTTTGTTCTAGGGCTCTTTTCATGTTCTCTGTTGCTTCCCGTGCATAGGAGTCTCGGAGAGGCTTGTACCATTCCCAATAAAATTTCTTTGGAAGCATTGCGTCGAAGGTGTCTGCGTATCGGCTGCGGACCCCGGAGTGTTTGAAGTCAGGTGCTACCCACTGCTGGTAGGCTTTTGCGATGCGGTTCTTTTTCTCTCTGCGTAGGTCGCTGTTTGCTTTGATGATTTTGATGCTTATGTGTTGTGGAAAGTACCGGAGCTTGTGGATTACCCAGCTCGGCGTCGGCGTGGTTAGGATGATGGCCGCCCAGTTTGTACGGGCCACGTTGAAGTATTGTTCGACGGCCTGGACGAGTGGGTCGGTGTGTTTCATGTAGAAGAGCCAGTATCCTGCGTCATCCCAAACGATAGCTTTTTCTCGCTGGCCTTTTGCGCTCATGGATAGGCAGCGGTTTATGAAGTCTTCTGGGTGGAAGACTATGTACTCTTTGGCCTTCTCGTAGCTGCCGTAGAGTTCTGCGAGAACTTTGAGTGCGTATGAGCTTTTGCCGAATCCGAGTGGGCCGTAGATGAGGTAGATGTCGCATTCGTCTGCGTAGTAGCATCGGTTTATTCGCGCTGTTGTTTGGAACATTAGGTTTCTGGCACCTGGCTCTCTGTGCCTAGGGCGATCTGTGATCCGTAGCCTTTCATCACAGGGGTTTGAATTATCAGCGTTGGCGGTACTCTTGAGTGGATTTCCTTGTAGCACACGTCAGTCACGTATTGCAGTACCATCATTAGCATTGACCATTCGGCAGGGTTGTTGAGGTTTCGGAAGAACAGGATCTCTGTGCTTCGCAGGCGCTGGCTCATGTCCCGGTCTTCTCCTGCAGCTGCCCAGGGTGCGCTTGCGCGTTTGAACTGCTTGTAGAATGTCCAGAGCGTGATTTCCTTCTGCAGTAGTTCGATCTTTTCCTCGATCTCTTTGGATGTTTTGCGTTTGCCGAGTGCGTTGAGCTGCTGGATCTTGATTTTGACTATCTCAGTGATTCCTTCGTCGCTCCCTTCAACGCGGTACTTGAGGAAGTTTGTGCCCTTGATCTCGGTGAGCCCGGCTTCTGTGCGCATCTCCTTTTCCATCATCTGGTCTTCGAAGGTCTTCTTCTTTTGGCGAGCGATAGGCCATTGGAAATGCGGCATGGTGTCACCTTATCCGAAGACGCTGGACAGGTCGATCCAGTGCAGCACGTACGCGATCAGGAATACTATGGCGCCTATGGTGATTATGGTTAGTATTGCTTTTGCCCAGGTGCTTCGCAGCCAGCCTCGCGGTATGTCTCGCATTGCGTTGAGGAAGTAGTCGATGTCTGCTTTGCTGCCTTCGTGTGCGAGTTGCACGATGCTTTTGTGTATGCCCAGGTTTGCGTCCTTTAGTTCTGTTGTGGCGTTGACTTGGCGGCGCAGGCTCTCGTTTAATCCGAATAGGTGTGCTATGACTCGGCTTTGGGCTTCTAGCTCTGAGAATTCTTTGGTTAGGCTCGTTTGCTCTTGTTCGCGCCCGTATCGGTTTGAGCTGTGGATTAGCTGGCAGATTGGCATTGGCTCGTTTGAGAAGGGGTCGAGTGTCCAGAAGAGGACTTTGACGTTGTCGCTTTCTGCTGACGGGTGGTTGTACATTACGGGTCCGTACCAGTTTTCTTGTCCTGATGCGAAGCAGAACTGCTGGTCAAACGGTTTGTCCATAAATACGGCGTGGCTTCTGAACGTTTTGATTGTGTGGTCTCCGACGTCGAAGCCGTCGAATGGGTCTTTGTGGCGGAAATAGTAGAGGTGGTTCTCGGCTGGGTTTTCGACTATGCGTTTCTTTATGGCTTTTGTGGTCTTTTCGTCGAAGCCCAGCTTATCGATCTCCGCGTCCAGGCCTTTCGGATTGGCAACCTTGTCCTTCGGTGTGAGCAGGCAGCGTATGTCTTCTGGTTTGCAGTAGATTTCGCAGCGTGGGTGAAGGCGTTTTGAGAAGCCGAACTCTCGGTCAAACAACTTGTATTCTGCGCCCTTCGACTTTGACCATGCGTAAATCGCTACGAGGTACATGAGCCAGCCGCTGAAGCCGAGCGTGGCGACCAAGCCAAAGTCTTCGGGGCTTTCGGCCATGCTTCTTCCATACCATAGGATTCCTCCGAGGATTACGAGTAATGGTAGGATGGGGACGATTACGAGCTTGCTTTCTTGGGCCATCGGGTTGCTGTTCAGCACTTGCGGCTCGAGCGCCTTCTCGTACTCGTTCTTGGTTCGCTTCAACGCTTTGGGAAGCTTCAAACGTGGTCATACTCCTGCAACTGTTTTCTAGGTTTTGGCTCATCCTTAAGCTCAGGCTCAGGTCTAGGTCTTTGGCGCCACCAATCCAGGAGAATCAATCCGCAAACAATGATGGAAACATTGAGTCCGAGGAATACAAGCGGCGAATCTGCGACTGCTTGGGCTAGGCTTTTCTGCCAAAAAGTCATCTCCCAGTAGAACGCCCAATATGAAAAATAGCAGGTTGAGACTAGGGAGGCGGTAGCCGCGGTTTGTCTGAGAGAAAAAAAGATTCTTTTCGATTGATCGATGGATCGGTGAATGACGTATTTGCTGAGTTCCATTCCGAAAGTTGAGCCGAGCCCTGTGAAGAAGCCTACGATGATTATGGTTGTTGCATCATTAATCTCGAGCATTTTTTACTTCCTGCTTGTTCATTGCCTTTGCATTCTTGGATGAGGACGGCTTTTCCGTCAACTTCTAGGAGTAACAGTTCAAAGGGCGGCTTGAGCTGTGGCACCCAGGATTCGGGGATCGTCACGCATCTGCTTGTTCCTGTCGTGCTTAGGGTGCGTGGCTTCTTGTTGCTGTCAAGGATGAGGCCAGACAGAGTGAAGGGCCTTGGTTCTCTTCCTCCGTTGTGTACTGGTCGGAACGTGACAATCTTAACATCAGCTTCATTTCGTCTCATCTGCTTAATCTTTCCGAGAAGGTTATGAATGCATGACAAGCATATCAGTATTTACATACGTATAGTTAATCCGTATAAAAGCTTATCCAAACATCAGTATACTCTTTACGTTTGTAAACTGAAGGAAGGAAGGAAAAAGACAATGAAGACAAGCACAATCGCCATCATCCTTATCGCAGTCGCTGTGATCGCAGTACTGTTCGGCGGAACGTGGGACTTTAACCAGGGCGGCAAAGTTGGCAACATCTTTTCAGGTAGGCTTCAAGCGAACCTCGTCTCCATAAAGCGTGTGGATAGCACAACCTACCCTGATACTCCTTGGGCGGCCACGTACTGTCGCATGGTTCACGGCAGCGACTACAGCGACAAAGTTGGCACGATCGCGAGCAACGCGGTTGCTGGCACCATGAAGCCGGAAGACAACGGCATCTGGACGCTGATCGTTGACTGCGGCACGAACACGACCCTTTGGCTCGATGCGTCTGAAACGGCGAAGCAAAGCTACGTCAACCGCATCTACGGCCAGGACGGAGACAAAGACGGATTCGACGAGCAATATGTGGAGCTGGACTTTTCTGCTGTTCCTCCGACAAACGGGTTCGAAACCCGCAACGTTGAAGTCACGCTTGTGTTCGATCCGGCAAGGATCGCCACAATCACTTACACCAGCCTTACAAACTCTTCTGGAATCAGCACGACAACCTACACTTACCAGACTGCAACAGGCTACGTTGGTGGATTCACCGAGGGCGACATGGCCAAAATGGCCAAGATCGTATTGGACTTCAGCAACACTGGCAACGAAACCTACCCTGACCTCGAATACTGGAAGCTGACGCACCTGAAGCTAGGGCCCTACACTCTGACAGCTGCGCAGTTCGGAGCCTACGACCTCGCCAACAAGCGTTACGAGCTGAAGTTCGGAGACCAAATCAACCACATCGGCGGGCGCGACCTCTACTACGAGAAGAACGCTGGAACCTTGTGGTGCAGCTATGAGCTGAAGGCCTACTGCAAGTACGCAGCTGCCTCCAAAAACATAGTGCCCAAAATCACGTTCTACTATTACCGGCCTGACGGGACGCTGACAGCAGCCTCCATCGAATACTGCAAATTCTCAAGCTAGGATAGGACTGACAATGAAAGCCAAATTTAACCTTTGGAGTTTCGTCCTGACAATGGTGTTCCTCTACATCGGCGCGTTCCTGGCAGGCTTCATCGTTCCCATGTTCGCAGCTAACGTCGGCTACTGGGCAGGAATCTTCACCGGGGTAATCCAGGTGCTGCTCCTCTCGGTGTTCGGCGTGTTGAGCAAGAAGATGGGCTTCGTTGAGCTGGCTACTGGCGGCATCGTGATTTTCATAGGCGGGATCCTCGGCGGCCTGGCGGCAAGCTACCTGAACTTCCAGGGCATCTACGCAACCGTAATAATCCTTGCGATTCAGTCGATGATCTTGACGTTCACGGGCTTCATTAAGGGTGGCGGCAAAACCCCGAAGATAGGACGATAGGTCTTCATTTTCCCCTTTTTCTCGTTTGCTTTGGTTTACAAGGCTAGTGTGAGGGATGGGTCGAAGTCACGGTATCATGGGGATGCTATTAGGCGGTATGGGCGGACTAATAGCAGGCCTGCTTCTTGGCGTCTTGATTGCGGAGGGAATCGGCTACTGGCAGACGGGCGGCGTGAACGTGCCCTATGCAACCGACCACAACGAAATTGCTAACAGGTTCACCGTCTACAGCGTGACTTGGAAGAAGAATTTTGTTCTCACGCATCTGCGCACTACGATGTTCACGCTTCAGCATTCAGTTTTGCCTTTGGAAACCTACAAGGTTGGTTCCACATACACTCAGAGCAACTGGGCCTGGACGGAGAACGGCGACGCGGAAGTCTGGATGAGCATAACCGGTCCGTTGAGCGATGGGAACTACGAGGTTGACTTTGCTCGGGCAGGCTATAATGCGGTTGAGATTAAAGGCTTCAGTTTGAGTGTGGCGTGGGCTGCTGGCGACTACTCGCAGAGCTACGCGCATACGATTGTGACTACGAGCTGAGCTCATGCTGAAAAAGCTTACTCACTCAAGATTCGGAATTGCCGTAATAGTTATTGCCTCAATCTTCCTGGTCATCTTCGCTGGCGCCACAGGCCTACCTCAGTCAGCATACAATCCTCAGTGGGAGCTCCGCACAGCGATCGTGGGCTTGCAGAATAGTCCTGAGACTCCGAACTGGGAGGCTTTGGCTTCTCTTGGCGATGTGAACCGGGATGGATCAGTGACGCAGGCAGACGTTGATCTTGTGGTTAAGGCCTTGGACTCCAGGCCTGGGGATTCGAAATGGAATCCGGCTTGCGACTTGAATGGCAACGGCGTAGTGGACATCTACGATTTGACGACTACGACGGGTCATGTGGGCTACTCGATGTACCAGGGGATCTATGAGACGTCTGGCACTAAGGTGCGGCATGATTTTGACGTGGCTACGTGGGGTCTGCCGGACATTGAGGTGACTGTTAGCGACGTGCGGAAGAAGGACATGGAGCCTTTTGCCAACATCACCGTTGAAGGGTTCGACTATGAGCTCGAGTCGGTTGAGTATCTGTTTGACGTGAAGTTCAGAACCATAGCCGACGCCGTGAGAGAGGTTGGTGATAGTACGACTTGGTTGCATGAGACGGCGATGGGCTTCGAATGGAAAACTAACATTATTGGGACAGGAGGCTCACGCATAGGCCAAGAATTCAGCGGCGGCGCCTACGTCAAATACTCCTGTAACCCATGGGGAATGGAAGACTACGGCGTCAACACGGCCACGTTCAAGCGGTTCTGGTACGCACTGATGAACATGAAAGTCGAGTCTGTGGCCATGGGGCAGGTTGAGAACGTCGGTGGCGCCATTCCTGAGAACGAGATTCAACACAAAGGCTGGGGTAAAGGCCTGGCTACGGCTGGCGATCAGCTTAACATGATTCCTGAGAACCCGAAGCTAGGCGGCGTCTACTCGCCTGTTCCTTGGGATCCTCAGAAGATTCTCGACCCTGACATGAGATCGTCTGCCATCGTCTACTTGCCAGTTGACATGTTTGCAGGAGCAAAAGACACGTATGACCAATGGTTCAATTCTGGACTGGGCGGGATAACGAATGTGTTGCCCATCGACTACTACGTAATCTACACAGTCAGAGTGGAAACTTGCCTGGTCCGCGAATTCGAGGGGCCAATCATTAACCCGGATCCCTCGCCGCTCAACCCGCCAATCGACTATACTCCGTACACTCCGACTACGTTCTGGGACAAGTACGGCACCTGGATAATCATCGCCGTAATCGCCATCATTGTGCTTGCTTTGGTCTTCGCCTGGCTTTTCGGCGGGTCAATTCTGATGATGGGGATGTGGAGGTGAATGGGAAGAATGAAGCAGATACTTACGCTTGTGGCTATCGCGTTGATTGCTGTTGGCTTCGTTCTTGTCGCCGTGAGCTACGGTGCATCCAGCTTCACTAAGCCAGCTCCAACAACTCCAACGCCGCCGGCGGATCAGCAGCCAATTCCTGCGGACGTAAACGAGGACGGCGTTGTAAACGTTGCAGATTGGGACGAAATCAAAGGCAACATTGGCAAAACTGACGCTGAATCTCTAGCGAAATACGATTTGGACAATGACGGAAGGGTCAGTGTTTATGACCTTATCATCGCATGGAATGCAAGTTACACGCCGAGCTCTAATGGCGGCTCTGGCACGTCAGGCGCTCCGACAGGCGGCGGCGGCGGCGACAGCTATCCCCTCAACGTCAGCGTCGGCGGCTACAGTCTCGGCTCGGACACCGGGATACTCGGCGTCATAATGCTTGTTGCAGGAATAATCGTGTGGCTTTGGAGCATGAAGATGCGTTGACGCGCCAAAGATTCGTTCCCGAGTTCGACGTTGTGGCGATGCTTCTTAGCGTAGCCGCTCTCCTGATCCTGCTCTTTTTCGGCATAGGCAATCCCGACATCCTGCCTGAGCTTGGCATAGCGTTTGCGTTCTGGTTTGTCGGCTTTCTCGGTCCCCTCTCCCTCGGCTTGGTGCAGAAACCGCATGGCTTAAGCCTCGGCAAGCTGTTCGGGATCTGCACCATAGCCGGCCTGGTCATACTTGCCTTCTTCGGCATGAACTTCGCGTATAGCGCCGCTTCCTCTGCTCAGGACGTGTTCATGCTCGATAAAGCCGTAAGCTTCGCAGTGGGCGTGTCCGAGGAGCTGTTCTTCGGCGTGTTTCTGCTCACGCTGCTGATTAACTGGGTGGGCACGGGCAAACTCGTAGCGATAGTTGCCTCGAGCGCAGTGCACGCGGTATATCATATTCCGACGTGGGGTTCAAACATCGAAACCCTGGCCGTTTTCTTCGGATGCTTCCTCGTGGCCCGCACGGCTTTCGTCTACGTCATGCCCAAAGTAGGCGTGATCCTGGGGGCTCACGGTCTCTGGAACGTGGTGGCAGGGTGAATGTATGGGCTTCTTTGGTTCGCTAAGCCATCTGCTGCTGAAAACGGTGTTGACCAGCCTGATCTTGTGGATCGTGCTGGTTGTCTACCTAAAGATTCCCACGGAGAAGATTCCATTGCTGCTGCTGATCGTCTTCATAGTGCAGACGGCGAGCAGTTTGGCGGCGAGTTTCTTGCTGTGGAAACAAAGAGGGTACTGAGTATGAAAATAAACCAAAAAAGGAAAGGTCGATTGAACGTGAAAGTTCCCGTGAACAGAAAACAGATAGTTGGTTTGAACCGTTATCTAGTTCTTCTTTTCTGTGCAATGCTCGCGTCGGCCATGTTCGTTCAAGCCGTCAACATCGGAAGCATCTTGGAAATCTATGTACCTCTTCAACTTCAAGGATGCAGCTGGATTTTTGGGCGCTGGGACGCTTCCACGTTTTACTGTCAAAACGGAACCAACGGGCTAACCACAACTGGTGTTTTCGCTACCTTGTGGAATACCAACGTGGAAACAGGCGACTTGATTCGTTTGATGCCTGAGAACTTTACGGTAACTGCAGCGTTGAACACGCCTACTGGCGTAACGATAATTGGTGGAGGACGCAGCAGCATTGGTGCATCGCCAAGCGGCGGCACGGTTCTCACGCTCGAATATGATGGGAACGTTTTTGTAGCTTCAGGAAATCCAAGCCAGGGCGTCACGATCCGTGATTTGACGATTAACGGTCAGCGTCACCAGCGTGCAGCCGGGACGGCGATCTATGGCAAGTTCAGGAATCTTCTAGTCGATAATGTTTTCATTATGGATATGGATACGGATGGTATCACCATCGAAGATGTTGCGGATTATGTGGATTGTTGGGACACGCACATCTTGAACTGCCATATTTGGTGGATCGACGAGTACGGCGTACGAGCTGGAGCACGTGCAACCGACATGACCGTAGAAGGCGGGCACATCGCCTACTGCGACATTGCTGGGTTCTATACTACCGTCGGCGGCCACAAACTAATGGGTGTTACTTTGGACTGTAGCCACTACAACGTATACATCTACGGCGGTTCAGCACGACTCGAAGGATGCAACCTTGACCAGGCACACCGATATAACGTCTACATCCAAAGCATAAGCGGCGACGGAAGCAACGCGATCTCGATTAGCGGTGGCAAAATCAGCAAGGCAAGCGTCGAAACAGACAACACATACTCGCAGATATATATTCAGGGCTATGGCACGGGCGACACGAATGCCGCAAGAGATATCATCATCACGGGCGCTCAGTTTTTGAAAGGTGGCGCGGGCGCAGGACAGAGCAAGTATTGCGTAGAGTTCGCAGAAATCAACGAACGTGACATAACGATATATGGCAACGATTTTCGATGGGGCTTTCAAACTGATGTCTTCAACGCGCTGCCCATAAGCAGTACAATCTATATTAATGAAGGCTATCTAGGATTGCTTGGCGACTGTCCAGTAGTTACAAGCGGCACGTTTACCTTGACAAGCGACGTAACCGAACATACTATTGTCGAATTGACTCCAACCGCTATAACTCGCATCTACAACTTCTGGCTTGATCTGCATACGTTGACCCAGAATTGCACGCTCAGAGTTTACAGCAAGATCGACGGAACAAACTACCGAGAAATGCTGTCGATGAGACTGGCAGACCTTCCCGCTGAATATGCAGAAGGATTGGTTTTGAAAGAACAAATGATCGACACGGCTTGGAAACTGACGATTCAATCAAGTATCGCTGAGGGTGCTTCGCGAAGCATTCCTTACAGATACTTTACGGAGGTGTTTGCTTAATGAAGAAAACAAAATTAGTCACAGTTTCTCTATGCGTTGCAATAGTCGTTGCAGTGTTGTTTACTGCATTAGTGCGAATCAAACCAGTGCAAGGAACCGTTACAACATTAGCAAGCACGGAACTACTCAACTTCTACAGCATGACTGACTCAGAAAAAGATACTTTCCTTGAAGACATAGATGCACAAAACATCACGCATTTCACTCTCAGGGGAATGGCAATGTATGAATGGGACGATACATCATGGACAACGATTGACTCGAGAATAGCGGAAGCAGAAATATTCATTACAAAAGCAAACGCTCTGGGAATCGACGTATCCTACGACCTTCACACATGGTACACTACATGGGACAGTTATTTCCGACAAACCGCTTCTGGTCGTGATGCAAACCGAGTAACATACATCAACTACGTTAAACACGTTTTGACGGCATTCACAGAAGACGGAGCAAACGTACATTCCTTTATGGTTTTGAACGAACCTCAAGGAAGAATAGCCGTCAGTGGCGAAAACCAATTCATTCTCGACATCATTTCCAACGCAAGTACCGTGACAACCAAACCACTCAGCGTTAGGTTCATGGGTGGTTGGAGTCCAACAGCAGCTAACACGGGCTACGTTTACAGCGACCATGCGTACGACCCGGCCATTGACACCGCAAGCGACTTCCTCTGCCGAAACACGTATTGGAAATCGACGAATCCAACCGTTGAAGTGTATCAGTGTAGCGAACAAGACTTGATTAACGTAAGAGACGTAGCGCACGCCGCCAGTAAAGAGTTCTGGATAACTGAAACAGGATGGGGTAAACCAGATGCTGATAGTTGGACTTCGGCACATTTGGAGAGCCAGCGCGTCCACGTAGAATCTATGGTGGGCTGGTGCAACGACTACGACATAGATGCTGCATATTTCTGGGCTAGTCAGCCTGAAGCTGGCAGTGGCGAAAATTACAATCTTTACAGTGGCTACACGCCACACTCATCCTTCTACGAATTGACGAATCAAGCAGCAGGAACAACGCCGAGCAATAGTG
>Ga0315294_10001640_pt1 | contig 24409 bp, 17 predicted proteins | sample YL17G13_40_MG_FD_203626 | JGI IMG/M metagenome (GOLD analysis project Ga0315294, IMG submission 203626) | Sediment microbial communities from Yellowstone Lake, YNP, Wyoming, USA - YL17G13_40 | ecosystem: Environmental > Aquatic > Freshwater > Lake > Sediment | place: USA: Wyoming | collected...
CGGATTCCAGCACCAGCGCTATATTGATAGGTATCTAAATTAATATCCGCGAATCCGGCACGGTCAGTGACTGTACCGATATCAGAGAAAATAACAAAATCGATTAATTTTTCGAAATGAGTACGAAACTCAATATTTAGATTGCTGATTGCTTCGCCATAATGTTCACTGCCGATTAAGTCCGGACCGATCGCTTTGTCATTATATCCACGCAGACCATTGTTGCCACCGATACTGAACTCCTCGAAATATGGAACAACCGGCGTATGATTATAAGGAATCGCAAACCCGGCCATGATTCTTCCGGCCAGGACAAATTCGCTTAATATTTTTTTGAAGACAATTAATTCAGTTTTGGTTTTATAAAAGTTATTGTTCCCGCCATAAAATTTCCCGGCAATCTGGAGATTGGTCGATAGGAAAATACCGCGCTCGGGCGTGAAAAAGTTATCCCGTGAATCATATTGCAGGTAGAAACTCTGGGAATTTGTCGTGCTCGAATGCAACGAATCTGGCAGTGCCTGATTACTCCAGAACCGCAGATATCGCAGGTAGGTGCCGATATCGAATTTGAGACCGAAGTAACGGGCGAGTCCGGCTTCAACATTCATTTTAGTCTGCTTGACTGAATCAGTCAGGTCATAGTTGAAAGATGGTTGGAGCGTGAAAATAATCGGGGTTTTGAAAATATTATAAATTCGGTAAATGCTTTTAAAATCACCGCGCCAGTCATGCGAAAAAGTCGGGGCGTAGTTAGCGGAAAACAGCAGGTCATGTCCTTTGGACAGAAAGTTCAGATGCTCCCATTCGCTCGAGACTAATAAACGGGTGGGCGGAGTCTGAACACCAAAACCAAAGCTGACACTTCGGATCGGCATTTCCAGCACATCAAACCGGATGACAAGGCTATCTTTGACGAGCGTATCCAGAATATAGAAGGAGACCCGCTCGAAAAGCCTGGTTGCGTACAATTTTTGCTGAGCAAGCTCTAATTTTTCCAAGGAAAACTTTTTACCAATTTTTAGTTCCGTTGTACGCAGAATGACGTCATCCGACACTTTCAGATTTCCCCGGACTTTTAGTTCTTTAATATAGGCGATATTCCCCTCGGTTATCATAAAATCAACGATTGCGCGGGCATTGTTGATCGAGATTTTTCGCTCAAGGCTGATATACGGATAACCGGAATTTTTGTACCATCGTATAATAGTTTTCTCAGCGTTGTCGATTTTACCTGCGATTAAATAATCGTCCTGCTTAATTTCGAGTAAAGACAGAATTTTACTTGCCGGGAAACTCAGGTTACCAGACAATTTAATTTCAGATATTTTTGTTCTCGGTCCCTCAATTATTTTGTAATATATCAATTTTCCTTTGGAACTGGATTTAATTTCATAAGTTACGACCGGATCCTGAAAACCCTGGTCCTGATAGAATAAAGTCAAGTTATTTACATCATTTTCGAGGTTGAATTCATCGTACAGTTCTTTTGGTCGGGTCTCGATTATTTTCGCTAATAATTTAGATTTGAGGACGTGATTACCATGGAAATATATCTTCGAAACCTTTGCCGAATCGGGTAGACTTGGCGAGGACAGGAATGTTAATATCAATATTATGTTGAACATAAATAACTTGCTATTTTACCGCAACAAAAAATAAATTGCAAGTATTTGGATATTTTAAGAGGTTTCCTCGACTAGTGCCTTACTGGTGAATAAATCAAGAAAATCAAAGTAACTTTTACTGATATTTTTATTAATTGATTGTCTGGTTAGTTCCAGAATAAATTTCAAGCTCGAAATAATTTCTTCCAGGTCAACTTTACGTAATTTCTGTTCAACTGGTTGTTGGGCTGATTGAAGTTTTGATGTGGTTTTTATGTGACGGTGCTGGTTGATAATATTCTGTGCGCTATCAATTATTAATTGGATACGGTAGTCGGATGATTTATATTCGTAAATAATATCCCGAAGTTCGGTTTCACTAGTTTTTATCAAATTTTCTAATGCTTCCTTGACGTCGACGTCAGTCAGATCATGGTGTAAGTTTTTAACCGTTAATATTGTATATTCGATATTATGGATAATATCAAAATGCGACCGCCAGAAATCAAATTGTGATGGTGTAATCGACAGTTTTTCTAACCATTGTTGTTTAGCTTTGATAATATACGGGCAATCATCCGGACAATTTATTCTCCTTTTCCGCTTACTGCCACAGCAAAGCGAACAGATAAAACTGTTTGTTGCTATACATTTACGTTTGGCATGTGGTTTTTGACAGGACCAGCACCTATTAATATTATTATCCCGGCTATTTAGCATTTTATTTTAACAAAAGGTGCTGGACAAATTCAACAATTTGTAATCGGCTTTGGGGAAGCGCCGAGATTACTTTGCGTCAATCGGCAGGACCTTTTTTAATCAAATCAGCGGTTTCTTTGATTTCTTCAACAATTGTCGTATGGGATATTCGGATTTCCCAGTAAGCATATAAAACCCCTAACAACAAACAAACCATACCGATGATAAAAAACAGGAAGGTCAGTCGACCGCCCAGTTTTTGGAAAAACGAATATACTCCGATGCCAAATGAAGTTAAGACATAAAAGAAAATTGCTAAGAACAGTGATGCAGTAGAACGCTTTAAGAGCAGGGCACGGTGTACGAGCATATCAATCTGGCGTTCAATTGATATGAGCCGTGCCGGGGTTTCTGTATCTTTAAATTCACGCAGCTCCGAGTTGAGAATTCTTATGCGGTCAATTATCCGACCGAGTTTATTGATTATCGATAACAATAATAATCCGCAAGCGGAAATCATCACCGCTGGGGTGATCATGGTTTGAATTAATTGTTGCATAAGAATTTGCTAATTGATTTAAATCTTATTATTAATCGAGATTAACAACATGAACCGAGCAGGAAATACACGGATCATACGAACGGACAACCATTTCCAGTATAAGATTCATATCTTTTGTGCCCTGTGCGGAACTGAGTGCCGCATGTAATAAATTTTCCGCCGCGACCCGGATATGGGTTTCCATCGCATCCAGGTTTTGAGTGGTCGGAATAATCATATTGGCACCGGTGATCAGGCCACGATTAACTTCATAATAATGATAAAGCGTACCACGTGGCGCTTCGACCGCACCAACATTTTTACCGGTTCCGCCACCCGGCTTCTGAATTTTACTATCGGTAACAACTTTGTCATAGCCTTTTACAATCTGGTCGACCAGTATCGGGATTTGTTCAACACAGAACAGAATTTCAATTACCTGGGCTAAATTGGTGTATAAAGGATTGCGTATCCAGCTTAAACTGTAGCAGCGCTTGAATGCTTCGGCTGCTTTGCCATGCAGTCTTTCACCCAACAAATTCATTCTTGCTAATGCACCAACGACAAATGGCTTATCATTATAACTGCAACGTTTGGCATTAGAATGGTCAACCACTCGTTCATTGGTCAGTTTTAAATAATCTTCAATCGGTACTTCCTGACCAGAGGAAATCAGAACCGAATTACCAACAAATCCATATTTTTCGGTCGGTGGTTTCAAGCACATAAAAGTCATACCCTCTTCCATTGAAGTCGGGTAATGAAGATTGCGGAACAATTCGACCGTTTCTTCGGCATCAGGCAGTAATGTGAGTGCCTGGTTCTTAATATCTAATAAATTCTGCTTGGAAGGGACCGCACCAAATCCACCAACTGCCGCATTTTCACCATGAGTCCAGCGGGCAGTGATCACTTCCATAATATGATTGCCGAATTTCTTTAATCTTAGAGCCCGCAGCACGGCTGGCGCATATTTATCAACCATTGCTACCGCATTTGGATATCCTAAGAAATCAGGCAGGGCTAAAAGATAAGCGTGCAAGGAATTACTTTCTATCATTTCTCCAAAATGCATCAAAGTTCTCAAGGCATTAGTTGCCTTAGTCTCTTTGATATCGAGCGCGCGTTCTAAAGCGCGGATTGCCGCATAACGATGGGAAACCGAACAGATGGCGCAGATACGCGGAACAATATTGACGACTTCGGATGGGGTTTTGCCGATGACTAGAGTTTCAAATAATCTTGGTCCTTCGGGTATATTTAAAAGAACATTTTGCACTTTATTTTTGGCAATCTGCACAGTAATATTGCCATGTCCTTCAACACGGGCTAAAGCGGGTATTCTAATCTCTTTCATTTTTTGACTTTCTTCCATATGGTTTTAAATTTATTGACAAACTTAACACCGCCGAACATTCTCAATTTCCGCTCGATTTCCGGAAAACTGAACCCTTTTTCTTTTAACAGGTTAAATTCGGATGTTAAGTTGCCTTCATCCGCTGGACCAAAACAACCGACGCACGGCAGATTAACTGACGGGCATCGGGCATTACAACCGGTTGCGGTGACCGGACCCAAGCACATAATATTCTTTAATAACAGACATTCATTTTCGCGCCATTTACATTCCAGGCAAACCGGTGTTCTGGGAATATCAACCGGCAGTCCGCGTAAAATTCTGGCAAAGTTGTACAAGAACTGGTTGGCATCAATCGGACAACCGGGCAGGTAATAATCAACCGGAATAAAAGCATCAACCGGTCTTGATTCAAATGGCTTGGTGATAGTTGGTGGTTTTGCACCATAGACTTTTTTGAAGCGAGTGGGCCAGGTGTTTTTCTCATACTCCATTGCCTGCACTCCGCCATAACAGGAACAGACACCCAGACAGACTATTTTCTTGGTGCGTGTTCTTAATTCCGTGACAAACTCTTCCTGTTCATCGGTGGTAACCGAGCCGTCGAGAAATGCGACATCCAAATCCTTTTCAATGTTGGCGCTATTTGCCATCAGGAACGAGACAACATTCGCGCCGTTAAAAATATCCAATAAATTGTCTTCACAATTGAGAATTGTTAATAGACATCCGGAACAACCGGACAAATTATAAAATCCTGCTTTTGGTTTTTCTGCCATATTAGATTAAATCCTTCATATGCAGGACATCCCAGTAAGAAAATACCGGTCCGTCCATACAGGTATAAATTGAACCGATGACACAATGTCCGCACTTGCCAACACCGCAGTGCATTCTTCGTTCCAAAGTCATTAATATCTGATGTTTGGGTATGCCAAGTTTTAATAGCTCGTCAATAACAAATTTATACATGACTGGTGGTCCGCATACGGTCGCATAAGTATTGTTAGGGTTAATACCTTTCAAATGCTTAAATAAGGTAGTGACCACTCCGGTGTTCTCAGTCCATTTTCCAGTATCATCTTTATCAACGGATAACAGGCAGTTCAGGTCGTCTCTTTCTTTCAACTCTAAAAACTCGTTTAAGAAAAGCATTTCATTGGGTCTTCTTGCACCGTACAGGAAATAAATCTTACCAAATCGGTCGCGGTTATCCAAAGTATAGAGCAAGAGTGAACGCAGGGGAACCGCACCTAACCCGCCAACTATGATAATCAAGTCCCGCTTTTCAAATTTAGATATCGGGAATCCATTACCATATGGTCCACGAACACCGATTATCTCGTTCTCTTTTAATTTGAATAACTGTTCGGTCAAAACACCAACATTTCTGATACCAAATTCAATTAGTCCGGGTCGGGATGGGGTAGAGGATATTGAAAACGGTGCTTCGCCAACACCTGGCAATGAAACAATCATAAACTGACCGGGTAAATAATCCAGACTCAAAGCACGGTCCATTGCTAATGGCCGTACCTGAAAAAACCTCACATCGCTGATAAGATTGAAACGTCTAACAATGCGCATCGGTTCAGGAAGATAAACATTCGTTGCCATTATTAAACTCCTTTTAAAGCGGTAACCACGGTTTTTACATTTATATCAACCGGGCAGGTATCAATACAGCGACCGCAGCCAACACAGGCCGGTTTGCCGAATTCAGTAATAAATGCCTTCAGTTTATGCGTATACCATAGTTTTACCCGCTCCGCACGGTTTTCACGGAAATTATGTCCGCCGGCAACTACCGCAAATGGTTTGAACATGCAGGAATCCCAATGTCGCTGCCTTTCGCCAGCATCGCCAATCGGTTTTAACTGGTCACGGACATTGTAACACGGGCAGGTCGGACAGACCATTGAACAGGCACCGCAGGATAAATCTTTATCGCCAAACTTTTTCCAGATTGGACTATTATAGTTTAACTCCATAATATCCGGCATCGCGGTCATATCGAGTTTTAATTTATATTGACTGTCCCGCCAAGTGCGCCAGCGCATAAATTCTTTTAAATCTCTTTCCTTGATATCCTCATCAAATAAATCTAAGCGTAATCGTACTAAATCATCACCCAATGAAGAACCGACCCATACAAAATAAAAATCTTCAAGTTCGTTAAACGCTAAGTCAAAACCGGATTCGACAAAGTGGGTGCCGGTTGACTTGGCAAAGCATTTATCATCCGGAACACAGGAGAGTCCGAGAATCGCGGTGTTTTTTCTCCGCTCCTGGTAATACGGGTCAGGGAATTTCTCCAGGAAGAATTTGTCCAGAATCAAGAGCCCGTGTATTTCACAGGGATGAACACCAAAGATTATCCGTCTCGGCAATTTTTCCAATTCCGGTTTATAATTATAACCTTCAAAAGAGAAAGTATTGAATTTTGGTGGGACCAAAAACTTTTTAACCGGCAGAATGGTCCGAAGCATGCGCAGGTCGAGCTTGTCCAGGTCGTCTAATTGTCCATAAATATACTTCTGGTCTTTACGAACCGGCCCATAAATCTCGCCGAATACCCGTAAAGATTCCAGGTAGCTGTTAAGATTTCTTTTTTGCAGTTTTAATACTTTCATATATGGTCTTTTATGATACAAAAAAAATACAATTTGTCAAGAACTCGTGTTGTTCCATTTTCAAAATCGCAAATTCATATTGTAAGCTTCTCTCCAGCACTTGTTTGAGGATAGGGAAAATCGGGACGGTTCTTTTAAATCCAAAATTTCTGAGTCACGGGTCGGTTATACTATCCAGGTAACCTATTAGGTAATGGAGTAGGTAATCTACTCGGTAACCTACTTGATGACCTAGTCCATAACCCGCTAAGTTACCTACTAGACAATGGGTTAGGTAATATAGTAGGTGACCCCCTAGGTAACCTACCAGACAATGGAGTAGGTCTTCTACCAGATAACCGCGTAGGTCAAGTAGCTATGTGACTATTCGAAAATGACATAAACCCCAGAATGATACTTTATTAATTTTCCGTGAGGTTAATGTATTCTTTTGTTATTGAAAATTTATTTAGGTTTCAGGATTGCTACGGGTAGTATCATTTCTTCCATCGAGATACCGCCGTGCTGATAAGAGTACTTGTAGGTCTGCTCGTACTCTTTGGGTTTGGTTGGGTAGATGAAATAATAGTCATGTTTGGCAATCGCATACCTTACACCCAGATGCTCTGCCGGCAACATGTAATCCTGCGGGTTATTCAGAAGCACTGCGGTCTTTTCATCAATCTTCAATGCCCCACCGTGTTTGTATCTGAGATTGGCTGAAATTTCTTTACCGCCATAAATCAAGGTCGGTCGGTTAACTTTGATAAAACCATGGTCTGATGTGATAATAATATAAGCATCCCGTTTCTTTAATGCCTTGAGCAGGTTAAATACCGCAGAATTACTGAACCAAAGACGGGTTAAACTTACTAGGCTTTTTTCGTCAGTAACAATTTCGTCCAAAAGCCGTTGTGATTTAATCGAATGTATTAAGAGGTCTAAAAAGTTTAAGATTAATGTCGAAAATCGGGTGTCCGCATTTAAAAGTATATTGAGCGAGTTATCAATATCCTCGTTGCGCGAGGTTTTGAGAAATAATGATTTGTGACGGAAATTATGGCGCGCTAGGTTTTCAATCAATAACTCCTGTTCAAAGCGGTTCTGACCGGTATCTTCAAATACCCAATAATTTTTTAGCTGCTGATAAATTTCCAGAGGCAAAAGACCCGAGAACAGAGCATTGCGGGCATAAGGGGTTGCCGAAGGCAGAATTGAAAAGTAATAGTCAGTGTCAATTTCATAAAATTCTTTGAGGAGCGGAACCAAAGCAAACCACTGTTCGAGCCGCATCGAATCAAATACAAGCCAGAACACGGGTTTCTCTTTTAGTCTGGGCAGTACAAAGGTCTCAAAAAAGCGATTGGACATAATCGGACCTTTATTTTCCTGCACCCAGCGCGGATACATGTCTTCGACATACGCGACAAATTCCTTGTTGCTCTCTTTCTTTTCATCATAAAAACTTTCCGCTAAAACTTCGTCCCCAAACCGCTCAAATCTACTCTGCCAGTTCAATAGAGTAACATAATAATTAATCCAGTCTTTCCAACCATTGATTGATGTGCGCTTTTGCGCAATCGCTGAGAAATCACGGTGCAGTCGGTCTCCAATCAGCGCTTTCTTTTCAATCAGCCGTTTCAGAGCTGATAAAATCTGAGCAGGTGTGAATGGTTTGATAATAAAATCGTCGGCGAGTTTTCCAAAGGCTTGATTCATCACCGGCTCTTCGGATACTTTGGTGACCATCGCGATTAAAATATTCGGGTCAAACTCTTTGAGGGTTTGTAAGACGGTCAAGCCATCCATGCCAACCATCATTTCATCTAATAAAACAAGGTCAAAGTTTTTAGATTTTGCGAGCTGCAGACCATCCGGACCATTGGTCGCGGTTTCGACTTCATAACCCTTGTCTTTCAAAAAATAGACATAAGGTTTAAGTAAGTCTACTTCGTCGTCAATCCACAAAATTCTCATAAGTGTTCAATTTTCTACCACGAAGACACGGAAACCCACGAAGGACACGAAAAAATTGATTCTGATTTCGTGTTTTCTTTCATTTCGTGATTTCGTGGTTTTGTAATCTTTCTATTGGCAATAAGATTGTAAATATTGTTTTTCCCGGTTGCGATGATTGCAGGATGAGTTTCCCACCATGGTATTCTTCAATGATTCTTTTGGCTAAGGTCAGACCGACACCCCAGCCATATTTTTTAGTTGAGACACCGGTTTTAAATATATCTTTTGTTTTATTAGGTTTGATGCCTTCGCCAGTGTCAATAACATCAATTTCCAGATACCGGTTATCCGGAGTAGATTTGGTGGTAACCTCAATCTTACCCGAATTCAAGCCAATTGAATCAACGCTGTTTTTTAACAGGTTTTCAATGGTCCAGGAAAATAAGACATCGTCAATTTTGACTACTGGGTTATAATCGAGATTAGCAATAAATTCAATATTTTTTGAAGAACGGCGTTGGATAAATGTAATTAATTGGCTGATAATTTCTTTTATCTCGTGAGTTTTCAGTTCCGGCGGCATGCCGATACGACTGAACCGTTCTAAAACCTCTTTCATTCGGGCCAAGTCTGTTTCCATTTCTTCTAAACTCTGGCTCGTGCCTTTTAAATCGGCACAGTCTTTTAAAGTTTCCATCCAGCCGGCAAACGATGACATCGGAGTTGCCAATTGATGGGCAGTCTCTTTAGCTAAAGTGGTCCAGATTTGTTCTCGCTCGTGTTTATGATACATAACGATTGCCCAGACCCCTAAAATAATAAATATCACCAAGAATCCCAACTGGAAAAACGGATAGGTTCTAAGCGCTTTTGAGGACGAGGATATCCCATAATGGATTGCACCCAAAGTTTTAACTGTATCATTTTCCGCGACGGTCAAAGGAATCGGTGGATGTTCGACATCTAATTTCTGCATTAATGTTCTTAATCGTTTTTCGCTCGGATTTTCATCGCCGATATTTTTAAATGACGTCGGGACACCTTCCGCATTGGTGATGATGACCGGAAAGTCTATTTTCTGGATTACTTCCTCAAAGATGATGTCGAGTTCAGCCGATGTTTCAGTTGATGGTTCGGCGGCACGTCTCATATACTGGGCATAGATTCGCGAGCGGACTTCGGTCTCTTTTTCCAGTTGTTTAATCAGGTATCGGGTATAGAAGACCCAGAATCCAGCCAGAATTACAATCCCGATTATAAAATAATACTGGAGAAATCGATAACTAATTCTTAATTTGAACATCAGTAAGTATAATGATACTGATGGGAAAATAGAAGTCAATAATATATTTTAAAGGAAATATATTAAAACACCGTAGAAATTCAATATATACCAATCTAATTTCGATAGCAAGTTTTTAAATTTTATCATTGACATAAATTCTTTTTAGTGTAAGATTTATATTGCTAAAAATAAGGCTATCGTGGCTGAACAATGATTCAAATAAAAACTATAATTACAAAAATTATTTCAGGAGGTATTATGTATAACAAAAACATAATAAAAAAAGCTACCCTAATAATCGCAATATTAGTTGCGATGTCCTTCGGTCAACTATTGATGGTTGAAAACTTCAGTTATACCGCAAATAGCCCATTAACTAATAATGGTTGGACCGCCCATAGTGGTGCGGGAACTAATCCCATACTGGTTTATTCGCCCGGTTTGACCTACAGCGGTTATGTTTCTTCCAATATTGGTAATGCAGCAAAAGTCGATACGGCTGGTGAAGATGATAACATGACTTTCAACCCCCAAACCAGCGGCACGGTTTATACCGCATTTATGATGAAGATGCTAAAAGCGACAACCACCGGTGACTATTTCTTCCATTTGTCAACTTCGCCATTTAGCACTTACGATTTTATTAGCCGATTCCACATAAAATGTAATGTATCAAACAGTGTCGCATTAGGATTAGGTAAACGGCAGTCAGACACAACCTTTTCCGGCTTTTCTTACTCGCTTAATACCACTTATTTAGTCGTATTAAAATATGCAATTGTTGCTGGTGATAATAATGACCAGCTCAGTATGTTTGTTTTTTCCAGTGGTGTTCCCGGTACCGAGCCGACGTCACCAACTATTGGACCAATAGCACCAGCAAGTACTGACCCAGCCAATGTTGGTGCGGTTGCGTTAAGGCAGGGCAGTGCCGCAAATGCACCGCGTGTCATTATTGATGGCATTCGTATTGCGACAACCTGGAGTAGCGCGGTTTCGGGCATTGAAGAGAATGAGATTGCCACGGGGTTGCTTTCGCAACAGCGCAACGACTTCGTCGTTTATCCAAATCCATTTCGAGTGGGTAAATATAATGTCATTCTAAGCAATGCAAAGAATCTCAAAGGTATTAAGATTTATGATGCGATGGGTAACTTAGTCAAAACTCTAAACAACTCAACAAGTTCACATCTTAGCTGGGACGCTCGAAACAGCGCGGGTAATTTAGTCGCGCCGGGCGTTTACATTGTGGTATTGGAAACAGCTCATGGCAACAAAGTCGCAAAAGTTCTTTTATCGAAATAGCGGAATTACTTCAAACAGTTAAGTAAAAAAGAGAAAATAATATGAATAAAAATATAAAAATGTTTGCATTAGTCGTGCTGCTCACATTAAGCACTACTGCCTTCGGTACATTATTACTCGAAGAAAATTTTAGTTATACCGTTGGTACACTACTGACCGCAAATGGTTGGTCTGCACATAGTGGTGCCGGTTCAAATCCGGTTTTAGTTACCACACCTGGCTTGACCTATGCTGGATATACCTCTTCTGGAATTGGTGAAGCAACTACAATTAGTGGCGGTAGTGGTTCAAGAGAAGATGTTAATAAGGCTTACGGCGCGCAAACTTCAGGAATAGTATATGTCGCAACGATGGTAAATGTAAATGCCGCAGTAACAACTAATGACTATTTCTTTCACTTAGGACCGAATACAATTGGTAGTGCTTTTGTCGGTCGAGTTCATGTAAAACAGGATGGTTCAGGCAATGTCGCATTTGGACTTGGCAAGGGTTCATCCGATACTGTATATACTGGTTTTACCTATGCCTTAAATACAACCTATCTACTGGTATTAAAATATGAAATTATTACCGGCACCACAAATGATATAGTCAGTCTTTTTATCTTTACATCCGGCGCGCCGACTAATGAGCCAGGAACACCAACGCTCGGACCCCAATCACCAGCATCAACTGACCCAGTAGATATTGGCAGTGTTGCGCTCAGGCAGGCAACTCAGGCTTATACGGTGCAGATTGACGGTATTCGGGTTGGTACAGGTTGGTCAGATGTTTTACCGCCACAAGGTGGAACCCCGACTCTATTAGTCATCACATCAGTTAATAATAATATCAGTCCGTCGGTAAATACGCCGTTCAGCATTATTGTTCAGGCTCAAGACGCGCTTGGCGCACCCGCGAATGTGACGGCAACTACTGGTATTTTACTATCATTAGCAACTGGTTCTGGTTCGCTCAGTGGTACATTGACTGGTCAGATCGAAGCTGGTTCAAACTCAGTAACAATTACCGGTGTTACTTATAATATTGCACAACCAGGTGTTAGTATTACGGCAACCAGAACCTCCGGCAATATTTTAACCCCTGGCACCAGTGCCTTATTTATTGTTTTACCCGCCGCATCACAACTTGCTTTTGTCGGCGTACCCGCCACCGCGCTACCCGGCATTGCGATGGATACATTTACGGTCCAAGCACGAAGACCCGATAGTTCAGTTGACCTGAATTATACGGGCAGTGTTACGGTCGCAAGAGCATCTGGACCGGGTAATGTTACGGGCACCTTAACTAAAGTTTGTGTTGCTGGGGTTGCAATATTTACTGACGTAGTGTGCAGCGCTCCCGGAGCATATACACTTAATGCGACCGCAACCGGTTTGACTACGGCAATTTCATCAACTATTAATGTTATAACACTTCCGTTTCCATTAATCGAGAACTTTGAATACACTGCCGGGACTTCACTGGTTAGTAATGGCTGGACTGCACATAGTAGTGCGGGTTCGAATCCGGTTATGGTTGTGACACCCGGTTTGACCTATGCGGGTTATGCTTCATCGGGCATTGGTAATGCAGCAAAAATAGATACCGCGGGTGAAGATGTGAATAAGATTTTCGCAGCACAAACCTCGGGCACGGTTTATACCGCTTTTATGATGAATGTGCAAAAAGCAACAACCAATGGTGACTATTTCTTACATTTATCGACTTTACCTTTGGCATCTACTGAGTTTGTGAGCCGACTCCACATAAAACGTGATGCATCAAACAACCTCGCATTGGGATTAGGTAAACGGCAATCAGACACAACCTTTACCACCTTTTCTGGCGCACTTAATACCACTTATTTAGTCGTAATAAAATACGAGATAATTGCGGGTGATAGTAATGACCGGCTTAGCTTATTTGTTGGTGATAGCGGCGTTCCGAGCACTGAACCAACCACACCAACCATTGGACCAATCACACCGCTAAGTACTGACCCATCTAATATCGGTTCGATTGCATTAAGGCAGGGCAGTGCCGCCAATGCACCGCGGGTCATTATTGATGGTATTCGCATTGCGGCATCTTGGAGCGCTGCGATTGCTGGAATTGAAGATAATCGCTTACCGCTTACCGCAGACCGCATCTCGCTTGCAATCAGCCCTAATCCCTTTAGAAATTTTACGAATGTCAGCTTTAATGTTGTGCCCAAAGATGTCAGAAGTATAAAAATCTATGATGTCGTGGGAAATGTTGTTCGGGTGCTATCTAAGGTCAGTTCAAACACGGTGATTTGGGACGGGAAAAACGAAGACGGGCGCTTGGTTACTGCCGGTGTTTACTTTATAAAATTAGCAACAAATGAGCAAACGAAAATTGCAAAATTACTGTTAGTGAGATGAAATTTCTATTGGCTAATTCCTAAAACGATAAACAAAAAAGACTGGGGGGCGTTTCGCCCCCCTTTTATTTTTCCCCACTGCGAAAGAATTTAAACACAGAAACCACAGAATTAGAAAGACAAATGTGACACAGAGTGTCTTTGCGAGTGAAACGAAGCAATCTGAGACTAATAGTATTTGTACAATTTGAGATTGCCACGGGGGTTGCCTTCGGCAACCGCGCAATGACAGACCGGGATGGGACATACCCCATCCATATTTTTTATTATACTTACGTTACGAGAAAATACATATTGATAATCACTATATTTGTCAATGGTTTGCGCTATTATGAATAAAGTCGATTTTAAATCATTACTATTGACACAAAAACACTATGTATTATAATGAGTTAACAAGAGGGAATCTATACAAAGATAAGGGAACAGTAGCGAATATTAGGAGTCGTATCAGGATAATAATATTTTAATGATACGAAGCCTTGAGCGTGATTTATTAAATTAAAGCAATGAAAATGAATTCCCGTTATCTTTTCAAGCAGACCGAACCCGAACAGCTTTATATTCATAATAATCCGACGATATCAAGTAATAGTCTTGATTATGGCAAGAGACTATTACCTGTATCGCAACGGTTTGACTTAGGCTTTAGGCTCTTGACCCTAGGTTCTAGTGTCCAGAGTCTTGGGACTAACAATGGTGCTTTGCACCGTAAAACTTGCCTAAACAAAAATCAAATTTAATTGGAGGTAATATGAGTAAAAATAAATACCTACTAATATTAGTCCTTTTTGGACTAATCAGTCTTGCTGGAGCAACAATTTTACATGTTCCAAGTGTATTATACCCAACGATTCAATCAGCAATTGATGCTGCTGCTATTAGTGGTGATATAATTCAAGTTGCGGCTGGACCATATACCGAGAATGTGAATGTGAACAAATCGGTTACCCTTCAAGGCGCGAGCGCTGCGACGGTGATCGTGACCGCAGCAGATCCAAATAATAGCGTCATTACGGTAAATGCGAGTAATGTGGAAATCTCAGGATTCACAGCAACCGGCACGGTTCCGACAGGCAATAATGGTTACGCCGGGATAAAATTTGCCAGCGGTATAACGAACTGCAATATCCATAATAATATTTTAACAACTAATCAATATGGTATATTGATAATTGACCCGGAAAACACCACCGTCGCTGGTAACAACATATTTACGAGTAACATTGCTACGAACAGCGGTGTTTCCGGCATCGAAATGCAACACTCGTACGGTAATACATTCACGAACAACACAACAAACTCGAATACCAGTTACGGCTTCAGATTGGACGGGGTGAGTCATAATACGTTCACGGGCAATATCGCAAACTCGAACACCAAATATGGCTTCTCCCTGGTTAAAGGGTCAAGTACAAATGGGTGCGAATACAACACGTTCACGGGCAACAACGCAAACTCGAATACCGAATACGGTTTACGTGAAGATAATGGTGACCACAACACATTCACGGGCAATACCTTTGATTCTAACATCATAGAAGGTATCAGGCTGAAAGAAATCATCACCAACCTGACGCTGGAAAACAACAACATTACCAACAACGGTATTGGCATCAATATTGCTACTGCGGTAACTGATGTTTCTACTTGGACCGTGCTACATAATAATATCGCAGGCAACGCCACTTATGGTATTTGGAATAGCTCGACGGTTAGTAGGAATATGCTCATTGCCTTGAATAACTGGTGGGGAGATGCAACTGGACCATATAATGCAACATATAATTCAACCGGTACAGGTAACGACGTAACTGATAACGTAGATTTTGACCCATGGCTTTTAACCCCACATACTGGTTGGTATGTTTCAGTACCAATGCCGACCAATGACCTAACTGGTAAAAAAGTAAAAGACGGTGGTGCAATTGTTACTGCTACCAGCCCGACTGATGAAGCTAATGCAATCTATGCGTTTAAGGGCTGGAGATCAAAAGAATTCAAGATGTTTAATGGCACAACCTGGATTGATAAAGCAGAAATTCCATTTGCTCAGAAACCTGGTGACCCGCCTAGAGATATCAAGAAGTATCCTGGTAAAGGCGCCTCATTATGCTGGGATGGTGAATATACTATCTATGCGACCAAAGGTGGTAATACCTTTGAATTCTGGGCATATGATATACTAACCAATGTCTGGACTCTCAAAGAATCAGTGCCATCAGAAAAGAAACTCAAAGGCGGGACTTCAATCTGTTGGTATGATGGCAAGGTTTACCTCTTAGCCGGCGGACAGAAAAAAGATGCGGTAAATAATTTCTTTGTCTATGACCCCTCCCCACCACCACTCACTTACGCCTGGTCTCCGCTTCTTCGCGCACCAACACAATTTCCAGAGGCGACAGTTCAAGATAGAGCATGGAAAGACGGCAGCTGTATTGTATCGATGGGCGAGGGCGAGAATGGTGTAATCTATGCCCTCAAAGGCGGCGACAAATATAATTTCTTATGCACATATAATGTTGGCAGTATAGCTCCAGCATGGACTTGGAATATAGATGAAACGATTCCAAGAGCATATCCGACGACTATTATTGAAAGACCCAAGAAGACCACGGTAAAAGATGGCGGTGCCATGACTACTGATGGTTCAAATCTCTATGCAATCAAAGGTGGCGGTAAACAAGACTTCTGGGAGTATTCAACTATTGCTGATGTTGGTGTCTGGGCTCCATTAGAAACAATCCCAAGAATGGGTAGCGGTTATGGATTTAGGAGGTCAGTGCCTAAGACTGGTGCCGGACTTGCTTATCTGGACGGTTATGTTTACTTGTTAAAGGGTAACAAACTTGATGAATTCTGGCGATATATCACTGGTCCAATGACCATTGCTCGCGTTAATCCATCCACTATTACAACCACAACATCTGAAACAACTACCAAACTGAATTTGAACCTCACGGTTAATTCATTCACCAGAACTATCAACTATACAATTCAAACTGCTGGTAAAGTTTCATTAAAACTTTACAATGCAACTGGAAGACTGGTTGAGACAGTGTATAACGGTTACATTAATGCTGGAACCTATACGACAACTTTATCAAATGTGAACAGCGGTGTTTACTTCCTGCGCTATGAAGATAAGACCAATCGGACAGAGATAAAGCTGATTGTCGAATAAAAAAAGAAACAATTAACCCAGGGGGCTCTTTCGAGCCCCCTGATTTTTTTATATCACTTAATTTAGGGATGCAACCCCTAAAGGTGTCAATGAAGGAGTTATTGCTTATTGTCATCCTGAACGTAGTGAAGGATCTCAATTAGACTATCGTGTGAGATTCTTCACTCACTCCGTTCTCTCAGACGTTGTCCTGAGTGAAACGAAGGAATGACAGGAAGTAGTATTGTCATCCTGAACGCAGTGAAGGATCTCAATTAGACTATCGTGTGAGATTCTTCGTCGGTTTTACCTCCTCAGAATGACACTTATGGTGTCACCCTGAGTGTAACGAAGGGTCTCATATGTATTGATAATTGATATTTTCATGTCATAATACTGCTAAATAAATTATGAAAACCTACTATGTGTATATAATGAGTAATAAATCAAAGACACTTTATACAGGAATTACATCGAATTTGATAAAAAGAGTATATGAACACAAACATAAACTCGTTGATGGTTTTACTAAGAAATATAATATAGCTAAACTTGCATATTATGAAGATACAAACGATGTTAATGTTGCGATTGCTAGAGAAAAACAAATAAAAGGATGGTTAAGAAGCAAGAAGATTTCTTTGATAGAATCACAAAATCCAAAATGGCAGGATTTAAGTGAAGGATGGTATGCTGAGTGAGATTCTTCATTCACTCCGTTCTCTCAGACGTTGTCCTGAGTGAAACGAAGGAATGACAGGAAGTAGTATTGTCATCCTGAACGCAGTGAAGGATCTCAATTAGACTATCGTGTGAGATTCTTCAGTCGCTGACGCTCCTTCAGAATGACAAGGAGTGTTCTGTCATGCTGAGTGAAACGAAGGAATGACAGGAAGTAGTATTGTCATCCTGAACGAAGTGAAGGATCTGGAGATTCTTCGGTTTCGTCTCAGAATGACATAGAAAAGCAAAGGGCGGGTTATCCCCGCCCTTTTATTTTATCTTTGAGTCATGGCTCGGCTTGACCCGGCAGATAACCTGCTTGGCAATCAAGCGAGTAGCCTACTGAGCAAATTAGTGAATTATCTGGCGGATATTCTATCTAACAATTTACCTGACAATGGATTAGACAGATTAGGCGGCAGTCGAATAGACACGTTGGGGGGCTGTCAGGTAGACTGTCTATTAGACTATCTATATGACTGCTTACTCATTTGCTTAATTGACTATCTACCGAGCAATCAAGTAGGTCAAACACGGGCGGGATTATAAGATTCGAAGATTGAAAGATTGCAAGATTAAAAGATTAAAAATTGTAATCTCAGATTATCAAAGATAAATTCAGAGTTAATGAAATCTATTATTCTTTGCTTGACGATACCAGATTTTTTTAATAGAATTGGATAGGAAGATGAGAATAAAATCCAAAACTGATGACCTATTAAATGCACATTGTCTGCCAGTGTCTGATGTATTGAGCAAATTAGGAGTTAACCAGCAAAAAGGTCTGGATTCAAACACAGTCAGGCAAAGAATATCTGAATATGGACACAATTTGATAAGCGAAGCAAAAGTAACATCACCGTTCAAACTTTTCCTTTCGCAATTTAATGATTTTTTGATAATCATTTTAATTATTGCCGCTCTGGTTTCTGGTATTCTATTGCATGAAATCGCCGACACAATCGCGATTAGCGCAATTCTTATTATTAATGCGGTGCTTGGATTTGTTCAGGAGTTTCGCGCCGAGCACGCGCTGGCCGCTTTAAAACAGATGCTTGCACCAAATGCGAAAGTGATGCGTCAGGGTTTTGAACAAATACTGCCAGCATCTGAGATTGTACCAGGCGACATAATTACTATTGATACCGGCGACCGAATATCCGCCGATGCCAGAATTATTGAAAGCAAACTTTTAGCGATTGACGAATCTTCTTTGACTGGCGAATCAGTACCGGTAGAAAAAACGGACAAGGTGTTAACCAAAGTAGATTTGCCGATTGCTGACCGTATCAATATGTGTTATACCGGAACTATGGTGACAAGAGGTCGGGGTAAGGCGATTGTTGTTAATACCGGCATGAATACGGAAATGGGTAAAATTGTCGAGCTGATTGACCAACCTAAAGAAAAAACCCCGCTCCAGCACGAATTGAAAAAGATGGGTGAAAAAATCGCATATCTCTGTCTCGGTGTCAGTGTCATCGTACTTATTTCAGGGATATTAAAACAGCACAGCTGGGCAGAGATGTTTTTAATCGCAATCAGTCTGGCAGTTGCAGCAATTCCCGAAGGTCTGCCAGCTGCGGTCACGGTTGCTTTATCACTGGGTGTTAAACGGATGGCGGAAAAGAATGCGATTATCCGGCGTCTGCATGCAGTTGAAACATTGGGTTCGACTTCGATAATCTGTACAGATAAAACCGGCACTCTGACCATGAATCAGATGCGGGTCGAGCGCATTGCGCTCGCGGACAAAGTTTATACAGCAACTGATGCTTTGCATAATCACGCTCATTTTCACGAACTGTTTTTAACTGCAACATTATGTAATGACGCACACAAGGATATTAAAGGGAGAATGATTGGCGACCCAACCGAGATTGGTCTGATGGTAGCGGCTCAGGAATTCGGTATAAACCCGGATAAAATATTAGCCGAGCATCCGCGAATTGCGGAAATACCATTTGACTCAGAGCGCAAGGCAATGTCAACCATCCACCCCGCACCTATTTCTACGAGTATTTTCGATGTCGCACAAAGTACTAATATCATTCAGCAACCTTTTGAAAATAGGGGCGGGGTTCACCGCGAGCACGATGGATATCGGGTGTTTGTTAAAGGAGCGCCAGAAAATGTTTTATTGATGTGTTCGAATGTTGCGGGTACAAAATGGCATGAGATTAATAACAACCTGACCAGAGAGGGTTTTCGGACACTGGCATTTGCCATGAAAAATATCACCAACCTACCAGCGCAGATAAATGAAAATACGATTGAACAGGGATTGACATTTATCGGCATTATCGGAATGAGCGACCCACCGCGAGATGAAGTCGCACAGGCGATGAATACCTGCAAGCAGGCAGGAATAAAAGTAGCGATGATTACCGGTGACCATAAACTGACCGCAGAAAATATCGGCAGGCGCATTGGATTACTAACTGACGGTAAGGTTATTACTGGTCAGGAACTGGAAGCAATGAGCGATGAGCAGTTTGGGTTGGAAGTAGAGTCAATTCAGGTTTACGCGCGGGTTTCACCATTGCAAAAGGTAAAGATTGTAAAAGCATTGAAAGAACGTGATCATATCGTTTCTATGACTGGTGATGGTGTGAATGATGCACCGGCTTTAAAAATGGCAGATATTGGCGTGGCGATGGGTATTACTGGAACCGACGTTGCCAAGGAAGCATCCGATATGGTTCTGATTGATGATAATTTTACGACGATAGTTACGGCAACCCGAGAGGGAAGAAATATTTTTGATAATCTGAAGAAATTTGTTTTGTATTTATTGAGCTGTAATATCAGTGAAGTTATGACGATGCTTATTCTGATGCTGGCAAATTTGCCGATTCTGTTTCCGATTCAAATTCTCTGGATAAATCTGATTACGGATGGTCTGCCGGCATTGGCCTTGGGTGTTGACCCAGCACAAGCAGATCTGATGCAACGACCGCCAAGAAAACCATCTGACGGGGTCCTAACCAGCAAAAACCTGATGCGGGTATTTTGGCAGGGGTTGGCGTTAACGGTCATCGCGGTTAGTGCAACGTTAATCAGCTATTATGTTTTTAAAGCGGATGCAGCTCAGGTAAGAACCGTAACATTTGCCGCATTGGTACTATTGCAGATATTACACTCATTCAATTTCCGGGTCGGCAATAATTTCTATTTCTCAAAATCACTTTTTCGTAATCAATACCTGAATGGCGCCTTTCTGGTTTCGATTGTATTACAGGCAGTGGTCATATTTATACGACCGATAAATGGGGTGTTCAAAACAGCACCTTTACAAATAAACTCGATATTAATGCTGACGATCTTGTGCATTGTCGGTATTTTAATAATTAATACCTGGAATAGACTTGCTGGACGCAAACACTAATTGATTCAATATCCCTTCGGATAAATACTTAACAACTGGTCATGTTAAATTTAAATAAAATAAAAAGGGCAGTTAAACTGCCCTTTGATGATTTTAAATAAGACAACCAATTACTTTATTCTGATTCCGCCTTTTAGAGTAATCACGTTATGCGTGGTTGATACACCACCACCACTCAATGACTGTAAATCAAGATCAGCTTCAACAAATGGGTAAACGCGTGCTTCATTAAATTTGAATTCGACACCGGCACCGGCTCTTAGATTAAAATATGTAACACCACTACCCGTTGTCAAGTTAATACCTGCTAATCCATAAGGATTAAATGTTGGGGATGGAAAGAACAGCATCAAATCGACCGGTGACATTGTTCCTAAAGATATTAAAGTGCTGCCAGAATGGAAACTTATTCTTGCCAGTTCAGTCCGGATATAGAAATTGTTAACAACGTTAACTAGGGCGCTGCCATTAATAAAGAAATGATTGTCATTTTCAGCTAATACATAACCAGCACCAGCTTCGATTCCGACCGGCATTGCATAGCTTAACGAAATAATACTGACAATACTTAATATTAATAAACTTTTTTTCATATTTCCTCCTAAAATTAATTTATGTGCGATTAATGATAAAATATTAGAAATTATCACCTCCTCCTTTTTTGATAATTTTACATGAACCTTATCCATCATATCTATGATATAATACACTAAACAGTTTTTATGTCAAGAGGTTATACTTATATTCAACGTTTTCTATTGACTTTATCACAATACAGTTTATACTAACGCAGATTATTAAGTGAGGTGAACTATGGCAGAAGAAGAAAGAATTAAAGCATTGAAAATGGCAATTTCTCAAGTTGAAAAGCAATTTGGCAAAGGTGCGGTGATGAGACTTGGAGAAACCGAAGCTCTAGTCAAAGCTGATGTTATTCCAACCGGTTCAATCGGCTTAGACCATGCTTTGGGTATTGGTGGAATTCCACGCGGACGGGTTAGCGAAATATTCGGACCTGAGGCTTCAGGTAAAACAACTCTGACTTTACAAATTATTGCGGAAGTGCAGAAATTGGGCGGTACTGCAGTATTTATTGATGCGGAACACGCGCTGGATGTCAAGTACGCACAAGCATTAGGAGTTAATTTAGAAAACCTGTTCATCGCCCAGCCCGATACCGGCGAGCAGGCATTGGAAATTGCCGAGACTTTGACCCGCTCAGGCGGTCTTGATGTATTTGTTATCGATTCGGTTGCCGCATTAGTACCGCGGGCAGAAATCGAAGGCGAAATGGGAGATGCTTTTATTGGTATTCAGGCACGATTGATGTCACAAGCTTTGCGTAAACTATCCGCAGTTATCAGCAAATCCAATACCTGCGCAATTTTCACTAACCAGCTGCGCCTGAAAATTGGTGTGATGTTCGGTAATCCGGAAACAACGCCGGGTGGCTTGGCATTAAAATTCTACTCCAGTATCCGACTTGACATAAGAAGAATTGGGGCACTGAAAAAGGGCGAAAGTGTGATTGGTAATCGTACCCGAGTAAAAGTTGTCAAGAATAAATTAGCTCCGCCGTTCCGAGAGGCAGAGTTCGACATTATTTATGGCAAGGGTATATCACGGATGGGTGAATTAGTTGATTATGGCGCAGAATATAATATTTTAGACAAGTCTGGCACCTGGTATCAGTTTGAGGACGCCAAAATTGGTCAGGGTCGGGATACCGCAATTGAGTTTTTAGAGAAAAATAAAGACCTCGCTAAAAAGATTGAGAAAAAACTGCAAGTTGCAATGCACGCCGGTTTGCCAGAAGATAAAGAAACGCAAAGCGCAGAGACGCATGCGAGTCAATCTAAAACCGCAAAGAAAAAATCCTGAGCGGACTTCAATATACATTAACGGCAGATATGCCTTCAGTGTTGACAAGGAGACACTTTTACGTCTCGGTCTTTACGAACAGCAGGAAATATCCAAAACCGAACTTGATACACTGATATATGATGCAGAAAAACAAAAAGCAAAAGATTATGCGTTTCTGTTGCTCAAATATCGTATGCGGTCAAGAAAAGAGCTGGAAACACGTCTGCGGCGGAAAGAATTTTCATCAATGATTATTTCAGATGTAATAAAGGATCTGGAAAATTCCGGACTGGTTAATGACGAGCAATTTGCCCGGGCATTCACGTCCGACCGTCTTAATCTCGGACTCAAAGGCAAAAGACTGATATTTGTCGAGCTGATTAAAAAGGGTGTCGAGGTTTCTTTAATTAAACATGCACTTAATAGTGTTGATGAAATAAAAGAACAAGATGCAATTAAAAGACTGATAGAAAAATATACTAATCGGTATCAAAAATTACCACTCTATGAAAAGAAACAGAAGTTATATGCATTATTGACACGACGCGGATTTTCATATCCAGCGATAAAAAGTGCTTTGAAAATAACCGAGCAGGAAGATTAAATTAGAACACGAATGTCACGAATATTTCGAATAAGACGAATGATTGACATTCCCGTGAAAACGGGAATCCAGACACCGACCCTGCAAAAGCAAGGAACTGTATTGGACTGGATTCCTGCTTCTGCAGGAATGACAATTCGTGCCATTTGTTTCATTCGTGTTATTCGTGGTTAAATTCTATTGAACTATGAATCATAGGGATATCAGGCGGACATTTTTAGATTTCTACGCACAACGGGACCATAAGATTATTGCCAGTTCTTTATTAGTTCCAAAAGACGACCCGACTTTGCTTTTTACCAGCGCGGGCATGGTTCAATTTAAACCATTCTTTGCCGGGTCAGTGCCGCTAACCTATCGCCGGGCAACATCGATTCAAAAATGTTTGCGGGCGACCGATTTAGAGCAAGTTGGAAAGTCTATAAAATATTGCACGTTCTTTGAGATGCTTGGTAACTTTTCCTTTGGTGATTATTTTAAGAAAGAGGCGATTCCCTGGGCATGGGAATATTTAACTCAGGTGGTTGCGCTACCCAAAGAACGGCTTTCGGTTTCAGTGTATGAAGAAGATGACGAAGCATATAATATCTGGTCAAAGGATATCGGTTTAGAGGCAAGCAGAATTTTCAAGTTAGGAAAGAAAGACAATTTCTGGGGACCAGCTGGCACAGTTGGCGCATGCGGTCCGTGTTCAGAGATTTATTATGATTTAGGAGAAGAATTTGGCTGCGGTAAACCGACCTGCGGACCTGGCTGTGATTGTTTGAGATTTATTGAAGTATATAATATTGTGTTTCCCCAATACGATATGCAATTTGATGGCACATTGTTACCTTTGAAAAATCGCGGGATTGATACAGGAATGGGAATGGAGCGGCTGTGCATGGTTTCTCAGGAGAAAAAGTCGATATTCGAAA
>Ga0315294_10001641_pt1 | contig 24405 bp, 23 predicted proteins | sample YL17G13_40_MG_FD_203626 | JGI IMG/M metagenome (GOLD analysis project Ga0315294, IMG submission 203626) | Sediment microbial communities from Yellowstone Lake, YNP, Wyoming, USA - YL17G13_40 | ecosystem: Environmental > Aquatic > Freshwater > Lake > Sediment | place: USA: Wyoming | collected...
AACCGAAAAAATTATCTTTCCTACGTCAAAGAAATGGAGTTTCGGTTCAACCACCGAAATGAAGCAGTGTTTCCTCTTTTGGTGACCATAATACGCCAATTTGCTCCGAAAATTAACTAATCACCAATTTTTATCAAGGGAAATCACGACAGATCAAAGAGCATCCCTTTCCTTGAGAATCTTATTCTCGAATACAAGGGCGTGCGCTTCTTCCTCGTGCACAATCCCGGCCAAATTCCAAAAAACTGGAACGGCTGGGCGATTTGCGGCCACTGCCACAATAAATACCCTGAAGAATTGCCTTTCATTAATCAGAAAAGAAGAATCATCAACGTTTCGGTTGAAATGACAGGATACAAACCAGTTGAGATAAGCAAAATAATCAGTGAAATTAAAAAATTGCGTTAAACCATCCCCCCAAAGAAAGGGAAAAAATATCCTGTTGAAAGTTCCTGTCCTTTCGCAATCATTCCCGGAAGTCCATGGAAAGCTTTATTAATTATCCCAAATATGATAATATTATCCCTTTTAGGATAAGGTGGTCGCTTGGAAACTCTCGAACTTCTAGGATACAGGGGAGCGAGGCAGCTCTTTGAAACGCTTCGTCGTCATCCCCAAAGGCAGTTCTCGATAAATGAGCTTTCAAAGACCGCACACCTCCCATTTACGACTACTTGGAAGCTTGTAGGCAAATTTGAATTGGCGCAGCTGCTTGAACTAGTTTTGATAGGAAAAACCAAAGCTGTCAGATTCAGGAAAAGTCCATATTCAAACCTTGTTTTGGATATTCTCAGGAAAAGTGCTTCCATGCAGAAGTTGGCTCTGCCAGAATTGAAAAAAACATTCAAGGCAAAGAATGAAGTGACTGAAGCATATGTCTTTGGGAGCGTGGCTTTGGGAAAAGAGAAGCTGGAAAGCGACATTGACGTCGCGCTGCTCATCAAGAGAAAGATGGATCTCCCTTCCCTGATTTCTTCGATTTATGACAAATACGGGGTAAAGCTGATGCCCCTTGTATTCTATTCGCGTGATGAGTTCGAAGTTTTCTTGAAAGACAAGAAGAAGGTGAAACTGGTATGACTGACACTCCTGAAAGGGCAATCGTGGAAGCGGAATCATGGCTCCTATCCGCAAAGGATAAATTGGCCGCGGCGGAGGAAGAAGGGGCAATAAATGTATGCTGCGCACTTGCCATCATGCAATCATACGGGCAAATGATGCGTTAAATCTTAAGTTTTCAGGCTTGAAAGCTACTCGGCACGACGACGCCCCAGTCTTGTTCTCCAAATTGCTGAAGCAGGGCAAGATTGGGAGCGAGAACGGGCGTTTTCTGAGACTGCTGCAAAAAACGGCGGTGGAAAAAAGCGGGGCCGATTATGGAAAACGCTCATTCACACATAAAAATGCTGATGAATATGTACTGGAAGCAGAAGAATTCGTTGCTTTTGTAAAAAACGCAATCTCCTAGCTTTGCATCATACGGCCTTCCGCAGCACTTTTACTCCCGCATCTGTCTTGAATCCGTTGTCCTCGAAGTGCGTCCTCTCCGCGCGGAATCCCTTCTTCCTGATTTTTTCCAAAAAAATTCAAAAGAGAAAACACCCCTCCTTATTTTTCTTTTTCAACTATCCTCTCCAAAAATAGCATTAATTCAGGAATTCTTTCTGTTGCCGTTTTCCATACAACTTCATAGTCCACGCCAAAGTATTCGTGAATCAAAATGTCTCTCATGCCTGCCATTTTCTTCCAAGGTATTTCCGGATGTTTTTTCCTGAAATCATCGGGGATTTTTTTCACTGCTTCTCCCATAATTTCTAGCGACCTCATAATAGCGTAGACTGCCATCTTGTCATTCTTGAATTCTTCAAAATCAGCGATATCCGATAGGAAGATCTTGATGTTATATGCTTCCGATAAGATGTCATCCAAATAGTCCCCAATCTCGTTCTTTTTCATATCGTGACCACTTCTTTCAGAATGTTCCTTCCTATCCGCGGTTTGAGGGAGCTTTTCATGACTAAGTCGACTTTTATTCCAAGCAAATCTGAAATATAATCCCTCAATTCCACAAAACCAAATAAATCCGGTTTTTCCCGGTACTCAACCAGAATATCCACGTCACTCGTTTTATGCGGGGTTCCACTGACATAAGAGCCAAATACTCCTATTTCGCTGACATTGTATTTCTGCATAATCTTTTTCTTGTTTGCAGAAAGTATTTTTTTGATTTCATCAAGACCTTTCATAGTAAAAACCCGTCTTTAAATGATTATTGGAATGCGCTGTTTATAAATATTGCCCAAATCAACAAAAAAGCACTTTCAAACAATCTTCCGAAGCACTTTGATTCCCGCATCAGTCTTGAACCCGTTGTCCTCGAAGTGAGTCCTCTCAGCGCGGAATCCCTTCTTCCTTACTTTTCCGAGGAATTCCTCTATTTTTGGGGAGCTCTTCTTCTGCTTGCTTGAGAGCGCATGCAGGTTGAAGTGCCACGGAGGGAATCCCACTTCCTTTTCCATCCTCTGAATCGTCTCTTTCACTTTCGAATCCCCCATTGCGTTGATTTCTTCCAATTCTTCGCAGCTCTGTTCCATCCTCCTCAGGAATCCCAAATCATGAATCTCCCCAATCCAGATTGGGCCCGCGCGCGTCATCTTCTTTTTGCATACCGGGCACGCTTCCCTGATCCCAATCTCCCTATGGAGGCAATTGAAGCAGTGGGAAATGGATTCGCACTTCACTGCGCTCTCAAATGCCTTCTGGGCGCTTCTCTCCACGAATACGAACGTCTTGAAATAATGCCTTTTTGAAAGGGAGAACAATGGGGTGATCCCGAAGTCATACGAAGAAGCGTATTGCGCGATTGCGCGCAGAAGAATCCTTATTCCCATCTCATTGAAATACTCGCTCCTCAAGGGATGGGAGAAATAATTCCTTATGCAGGCGTTCCTGTGGGCGCCGCAAAGAACCGCAGTATCTGTGGCAGTGACTGAAAGAATCCCCCTCTTCCTGAATGCGCGCATTGCAGGATAGAGGAAATCAAGGGGAGAGCCGAAAGGGTCCAATTCAACGAAATCGTATTTATTCCGGAGAAGAAGAAGCGCAACGTCTTCTTTGAAAACCTTGCAATCCTTTATCTTATTGGATCTGCAGTTTTTCCTTATGATTCCGCATGCAGAAGCATTCGCATCCACAAAATCCACTTTTCCTGCCCCTCCCTCCAAATAGTACCTTATTCCCCTGATTCCGCTTGCAGAGAACCCGTCGCAAACGTTCTCCCTGAACTCTTCTTCAAGGGATTTGAATGCGCAGGAAGAAACATCCCTGCAGAATCTCATGTGGGGATTGTAGAATGCATCCCCGGTTCTTATTTTCGCCCTTCCCTCTCTAATCAACGTTTCAATCTTCTCCATGACAATTGATAGAAATACAAAGATTTAAAATCATTCAAGTCAGAAAAGTCTCATGGAAAGATACGGTTACTACCAATTCAATCTTGCTTCAGAATACTCGATACTGGCAGTATTGATTATTTTCGTCGGAGTCGTTGTATACCTTGCGCTCGGGGTGGGGGAGATAAGCAATGACTTCGAAAGGGTTCAATCAGAGCAATACTGGTCAAAAACTGAAGTCGCAATAGTCTCCTCGAATCTTAATTCCTCGGCAGGAGTCCTGCTCATACAGAACAACCTCAACAAGGACATCAGGGTATTCGAAGTGGGTCTGGGCACGGAGAGCAAGCTGGTTTCAAAGGCAGTTCCAGCAACGATAAGGCCAAAAGCCATTGGAAGAGTGTATCTCGTGTCCGGCTTGAACTATCCAAAGGGAGTGAAGGGAATGCCCTTTAAATTCGACGTGAAAATCCGCTATTCTTACGCGAAAGAGACCGGCAAGCAGTATTTGTTTGCGGGAATGGCTCCCCTCGTAGGCGAGTACAAATAAAAAAGGGGGCATGCTGCCCCCTCAAGCAGTTTGCGGACAAACTGCTGTGCATTTGACTGCGTCAGTCAAATCGCATCTCTTAACTCATCCCCCTGCATTTTGAGAGTTTTCTACTTCGTATGGTATTTTGACTTTGTTTACAACACTCGCTACCGCTTCGTAAATATCTTTTCGTAAACAATAAAAAATTTGGAAAATACAATCAGTTTGCCGGTTTCCTGATTCTGAAAAAGCTGTACGCGAGAATCACAAGGGAGACAAAGAGCATCGATAATGAAGCTATTGAAAGGAAAATTGAATTTGAGCAGTTTGCTTCTTCAGAAACAATCTGGATTGGGGAAGTTTTGCCTGAAAAAATCGATTCCATCCTTGAATCCGACTGCTCTATGAGATATGCAAGCTTCTTCATCTGGTCTCTCGTTGTTCCATTGTAGTACTGCCCGTGGACGAAGTAAAGCTCGGGCCACACGTGCTTGATTTCCGTCGAATTCACATCGTCGAAAAAGCTTGCGATGTACTGCGTCTCATGGGCGGCTGCTCCATAAAGTTTTTCATCAAACGCTTCCTGAACGACTTCAATCCTCCATGTGATATCCTCGCCAAGGTCCTTGTAGTTCGCAGCTTTTGCAGCCATTTCCTTTGCATACGGTTTAAGGGAAGTTTCATCAATCTCTTTCCCAGAACCATCCGCACTCTCATATATCTTCACTGCGGAAAGGCACCAGCTTTTCGCATAGAGGGCGTCATTGAGAAGGGAGAGCTTCTTGTTCTCGTCTGTTGTTAATGACTTTTCCTCCTTCACTTCATCGAGCTTTATCTTGGCCCTCACGTACCTCACGTCCCCGCCCATAATCCAGTCGAAATTCTCTTCGGTCTTTTTTGGACGCTTCTCTTTTGCTTCCTCGAGGCAATCGCCTGTTTCGTCTATTGCTTTCTCCAGCCCGTATGAGATATCGTCTGAATTGAAATAAAGTTCAGCTTCCACGAGAGTGAGGAATGCCGCATTCGCGCCAGTGTAGAGATAGGAAGCATTCACCACTTTCTTATGGTTCTCCAGTCTGCTCCTGAAATATTTCGCAACCTTTGCTTCCTTCCCCTCCTTCTCTTCTATCCTCTCCACATCGTCCTCAAGCTGCATAGTCACGTAGTCAGCGACTTTCCTGAAATCATTGGAGTATGTGAGCTTTGCATCCTCGGGAATCCTCCCATCATAAGGTTCGTCCAGCACTGATTTTTCTTTAGGCGTTTTGTTGTAGATGAAAAAATCGACGACTTCTGAGATGTTGCTTGCATAGTAGTACTGTATTGACATTTTGTTGAGAAGCAATTCATCCTGAAGCTGATTGGAATAGGGGATTATTATGCAGGAAAGGTTTGCATCCTGGGCAGCAAGGGATTTCTCAACGATTCCCCCCACTTCCCCTATCCCCCCATAATTCTCAATCGTTCCAGTGACAGTCGCATCCCTCCTTATGGGCTTTTTCTCCATCTCGGAAATCATCAGAAGAGTAAGCGCAGCTCCTCCACTGGGGCCTGAAATCAGCTGGTCTTCAAGTCCGTATATGCTTATGTAGGCGTCCCAATTTGCGCTTTGGTTTTCATGGTAAAGCGCGGAATCATAAGCCTTCCTTGCGGATTCCTGCGTGTCTGGCCCTATCGTGGAATAAAGCTCGGCATAAATTCTTCCTGTCCCGTTTTTCAATTCCACGGACAGATTCACAAGCTGCCCCCCCTCGCCGACAACTGATGGCACGTACATGGATTCGGAATAAGCAAGACAAACCATTATTGCAATTATAAGAATCAATGCTCTTCTCATAGCTGGATATGGATGAAAAGGAATATTAATTTTACTTTTTTCTTATAAATTTCATTTGGAAAAAGAATCCGCGCTGCACTTCTGCAGGTAATTCCCGCTTCCGGAAACGTATATTGTTTTTCCATCATATCTCGTCTCGTTCTTTTTTGTCGAATAGGAGATGAAGAATGTTGGCGCATCCAGATTCTTTATCTCCTTCATGCACTCCTGAAAAGTCGTTGTCGTGAAATTGTAAGTCGTGCAGCTCTCCCCATTCTTTCCTTCCAATCCGAAATTGTATATTGTTTTTCCTTTTGTGGAGAACCCCTGGGATAAGGCAATCGCGCACTCAATCACTTCTCCGGATATTATTTCCCCTTCGCTTCCGGAACTCAAATTCATGATTATGACAATATTTCCGGTTTCATTCCATCTTATTTCGCTTTTTTGATTCTGGCCGGAAACGTTTTTGGGAATATTGACGAAAGCGAAAATTATCAGCAATAGAACAATACCAACCAGAAACAATGCGATCTTCTTTTTCGCATCTTCCTGGGGCTCTTCTTCAGTTGTTTTTTCATTGTATTTGAGATTTTCAATCCTTGGTTGCTCTGCCTCAAATGCGGACATAGTTGCCGAGGTTGTTGCGCCAGCAACTTTGTCCTCGATTTCTCCTTCTTTTTCATGCATTGCGTCTTCTGGCGTTATTGTTTTTTTTGTTTTCTCCTTAATGGCTTCCTCTTTCCCGGGCATCAATTCTTCTGGGCTTTCTTTTTGTTCTTCATCCATCCTCATCCCCCCTGGAATAATTTGGCAACCATGCAGTCGCTGTAGAAAACCGAGTCCCCTTCAAAAACAGCCTTGTTCTCTTTCAGGGTGTAGAATGAGAAATCCACCTTGTCCGCAGCCTTGAGAAGCACGTATGGGTTCTTCTCCTCTTCAAGCTGTTGAGGATAGGAAAGGTAAACCATTTTTGCATTCAATTCCTTTGAGGTGAGATTCCCGCAGCTTATCATTTTTTCCCTGGTCGTTCCATATGCGTTCTCCAAATTCACGTACACGACCATTTCCTTCCCCTGGTTCTTTTCAAGGAACGCGGAAAACGTGGAAGTTTGCGATTTCTCCGCAGCATTCCTTACTCCCACTCCTGCAAAAACTATTATTGAGAACATTACGAGGAATACGAAAGCCCATGCGATTTTCGCGTTCCTATCGAGGTATATTGTGCCTTTTTTCACAAAATAAAGGAAAATTCCGATGCACCCGAGGAATGCAAGCAGGCAAAGGATCCCAAGCGCAATAGTGAAAGACAGCATGGGATCACCAGTGCCGGAAAACAGGGAAAGAACAAATGCCGCAACGCTTGAGGTCTTCCTTGCGCTCTGCCCATCTATTTCGCTCTTGAGGGATGCTGTTTTTTCAATGAGGCTTTCATAGCTTTTCTGTACGTTGCATATTTCCTGAGGGGCGATTTTCTGCGAAAGCTTCTCCTGTTCCATTGCCAATTTTTCTTTTTCAAGTCCATCTGCCTTTGCCAGCAGGTGCTTGTCCCCCGCAGTGATTTCCACCTTGTTTATCAGCATATTCGTCTCGAATTGGCTTTCAAGCAGCTCCATTCTCTTGTAATTGTCATAAATTTCGTAAAGCTCCAACGTTTTGTTTGAAACAGCCAATTTCCAGAAATCGTCAATGTAATATTCAGCCCTTGTCAGGTTCCCCCCCTCTGTCGAAGCATTTGCATCGTCCAAATCGTTCTTCATGGTGAGAACCAGCATGTCATATCCGGATACGTTCACGTATTTTTTCAGGTAAGTGTACACGTCGGAAACATTCTTGTACTTCAATCCTGCGCTTGTCAAATTTTCAGAAAGCTTGTTCTTCCCGTCCCTTATCTGCTTCAGGAGAATCCTCTCTTCAGTCTTGTTCTTCACTGTTTCCGAAGTGGATTCGAGTTCATTTATTGGCGAAAGGTCATTAACCAGCGAATTGAGCTTGGAGGAGAGTTCTGAGAGCGCGCTTTCATTGTAGGGTATTTCATAGCAGTAATCATAGCAATCATCGCACCTGTATATGAGTTTGTTCAGGAGAATGCTGTTTTTTGTTGAAATAATGCTTTGAAGGGATTCCTTGGCTTGGGCAAATTTGACAGGAGCTTCCTCGTTCCTCTGAACTGATCTTATGGTGTCCAGATATATGGTTACGTTTGCATCAAGGGCTTTTTTCAAATTCACAAAATCAATCACTGAATACATGAAAGTGCTTACATGGGCCATGTAGTCCGCGCACAGGGGCATTGCCCTGCAGGATTCGCAGCTGTTCTCCAGCGTACAGTCGAAACCCGTTATTCCCACACCGCAGTACATTGTGCATTGCCCTTCCTTGGGCTCCCTGCTTTGGTTGAAAATCATCATGTTGCCTTCAAATAATTGCGTATCCTCCTCATCTGGATAGTAATTTTTCAAATAGTATTCAAGAAGAGTTTCCTTTATTGTTTCCTTGTCAGTCACAAGCGAATCTGTTTCATTGTCATATACAAAACTGAGTAGAAAATTCACGAGAACGAGTTTCTTCGTATCCGTTGCATTGAGGAAATAGGCAGTTTCATTCTCTTTCAGGTAATTGCTTATGTTGAATGACGAAGCCTGCGCTAGAGAAGCGCACAATAAAACCATTATAAGAACGCCGTATACTTTACTGGCCATGAAAATATTTAGCCTATTTAAGTATATAATAATATTGGTTTTATAAGGTTTATTCAATTATTATAAAATAAAAGGCATAATTCAATGAAATTCAAATGAAATGGTTTTTGAGGTGAGAAAATGGCAAAATCCAAAAAAGAAGAGAACAAGAAGACACCCTCATGCGCAATGGGGGGCAAAATCTCCTCAGCTTCGCAAAAGAAGCCTGAAAAAATCACAAAGGAGATGAAAATAATAGACGTTGTCTCCAATTTCCCTGAAAGCGCGGAAGTGTTCACAAAATACGGAATCCACTGCTTCGGCTGCCCGTTTTCCATGATCGAGACTCTCGGGCAGGGCGCCAGCGCGCACGGAATAGAAGTGGAAAAGCTTGTGGATGAATTGAACAAAAAAATAAAAGCGTAAGTTTTCTCTCTTAAAATCCCCCAATCCTCTCCCCAGAATATTTATTAATCTTACTCTATATAATTTATAATAGAATTAACGAAATTATTTATGGGGGGGTTTACATGAATCTTACGAACGGAAATCGGGGTCCGGGTGCACAACCCGCTGTTTCTGAAGCAAGAGCGGTGGAGCTTGGCCGAAGAATTGCAAAAGGAGAAATGCTGACGGGGAGAGATGCAGTGGAGGCAGCACTCAGCGTTGCACGGCCAATTGCCGATGCAGCCAGCAGGCCCATGGCAACCAACTTCTTGCGGATAGACCCGAGCAAGCACGAATTCTTTAAAGATGTGACATTCGATTTTATAGTTTTTGAACCAACCCCAATAGGAGAAGCGCAAGAATGGATGCGTGAAAGCGGATTATTTGGAGAAAGGGAAATTGAGAAAGTGGGCGCGATGTCTGGGGAAAAAATGGAATTCATTGATAAGTTTGGAAGAGCGTATGTTTGCACTGCAGTTGAAGGCGGCATTCGCGTTGAACCACAACCAGTAGAGCTCCACATAGAACGTTCAGCGGACGCGCAATTGAAAATCGAATATCTGGAGAAAACCGGAAAATGGGGTGAGCTTCCCCAAGGAGACAGGGCGATTCTCTGCTATGACGCATTGCATGGAAGGAGCATTTCTCTTTTAAAAAAACTTCAAGAAAGGGGCATTTTGAATTCCCTTCATCCAGAAAAGCTCAACAACCTTTTATATGACGCAATGATGAAATACGCTGAATGGGATTCATTCGAAGCGATTAAAATGCTGGTTGAGCTCGGCGGAAGGCATCCAGATGCTCTAAGAATCGTGTATTCGTTTGGATCAATTCACGGAGCCGGACTCGATCTCCCGCACTTTTTCATAGGACACGCAATATCTCCAAACAATTCCAACTCGTCTGGAGAGCTTCCCCTTTCAATCGCCATCATGCATCAGGATGCAAAGGGAGTGAGGATGCTTTTGGAAAGAGGAGCGGACATGCACAAGCACGATGAGACCGATGAAACCTTGACTCCGCTTCAGTGCGCTAGAAACCTCGCGGATACGGGCAAGGAAGGGCGGGAAGTTCTGGGAGTTCTTCAGAGGTGGAGATTCAATCCACTAAATATTCTCAATAAAATGCTAAAATTGGCAGATAACTTATTGTTTGGCTGGATGGAGAGTACAGCTACTTATGACCCAGCGGATTGAAATATTTGGAGCCAAGCGCAAATCTTTTTTTTCACTTTTTTTCCTCCAAATTTCTCCATCAAATCCAGCGCTCCTTTTTTGAAACATACGAATAAAAACCTATACTTCCTTAAAACAAATTCTGTGGTTTCATGTCAACTGAAAAAGGTTTGCAGGGAATCGTTCCTGCTTTATACGCTGCCAATGTTTGGGGGGAACAGGAGTTCCTTTCGGAAGCGCAGCAGCAAATTGAGCAAGCAGGGCTTGCAGCCCGCGTGAGCGCAAATTCTTTTCCGGATTTCTCATTTGATCCTCCAGAAGAAAATTTGGCTGTTTTAAGTGCAGCCGGCGCTGTTTACGGAGTTGAAAAAGAACGCTCTCTTGTTTATTATTCTGCGCATGTTTTTGGGAATTTTGAAGAACAGCAATTGGAAGCGCTTAAAATGGCTTCCGATTCTCTCTCGTATGCAATTCTAAACAGAAGAATGCAAGTTGCAGAATGGGAACGGCTCATTCCGGAAATTCAAGGCAAATCCGATTTATCCGGAAATTCAATACGCCCGTTGTTCAGGTGCTTCAGGAGGGTTCCATCAACCGCAAAAATGAAGGACGGCCCTCCTGAAAGAATGCCGAATGAGGAATTAAGCCTCGTGATGCGCGCAGACTGGAAAAGGTTCATCCGCACTCTCCCATTCATGAATTCCTTGCAACTTTTGACTCCAGAAGAATATTCCGCTTTTCAGGATTTTCAAGGTTCAAAGCTTCAGGAAACACCCGTTCGAAGCTGGGTTGATTCCTATTATTATTTGCTTTCGCAGGAGCTTGCGCTTCCTGAAAACCCGCCGGTTTTATTGGGAAAAGATGGCGAGCCAGCAAAATCGACAAAAGACTCGCCGCTTCAGGAACTCGTAAAACAACATGAAGATGCAGGAGAAAAAGAACAGGCAAAAGAAATTGCGGGTGCTTTGATAAACATTATTTCAGTAGCGAGAAACCTTCAGCAGGGGGGAATCGCATTGTCCCAGGAAAGGGAAAGGGTGCGCGGAATTCTTGCAGAAGGCGCAGCAAAGGTTTTTGAAGCGGGCGGAATCCAGCCGAGGTTTGCTTTGGCAAAATGACTTGATGATTGCCCGAATGCTCCCAATTTCTCCTTTATTTCCTCTATTATATTTTTTGTCGAAAAACCAATTCCGATTGCGGAACATTGCGGAAATCCTGCAAATTTCCGATAATTTCCGCTATTCAAAGTGTTAAAATATTTTTGCTTTGAAAGCGAAGCAAAACATTATATATTTTATTCACGATTGTATTCTGGGTGGTTTCATGTCTGAACGAATTAATTTTAACGGGCGCGCAGTGCGAGCGCAGGGAGCAAGCGGTTCTTTGCAAACACCTGAACAAGGTTCGCCAAGGAGTCCTGCTCTTGAAAGGCTCGCGGGAATCGCAGTAGAAATCATGGCAGGAAAAACCAGAAGGGAAGCATTGGATATCCAGCTTCTTATTCCAACATCCGCAGCAGAACGCGCTGCACAGTTGTTGCAGGAAAAAGTATTGGCTGGAGGAGAATTGACTCAGGAAGAGGTTGATAGTCTTGTTGAAAATATCGTCAGAGCGAGAAGAGCAGATATCATGGAGATTCTTGATGAATTGAAAATAGTTGAGCAGGCATCACAAACTGCCAAGGGATCAGCTCTTTTCAACGCACTTGCTGAACATCAATACTCAATTGCCGAGATATTGGTCAACAATGGCGCAAAAAATAATTACGCCCTGTTGTGTTCATATCCGGATCCGCCAAGTGAAAGCAAAGAGCTCGCGCACCTCGTGATAGAAAAAGGGGCAATCGACCCCAATTCGCTGGTCCCGCTCATGCCGCAACGCGCGCCCCAACTGCATATTGCCGCAGCGAGTAGAGACGTGAAAGGAATCGAACTTCTTCTCGAGAGGGGCGCGGATGTGAATGCCGAAGACGTTGTTCCAGAAAGCGCCCTTACGCTTAATTTACCTGGGACGTACAGGGGCGGCCGCACTGCACTGCATATCGCAGCTGAGGCAGGAAACGAAGAGATGGTCGCTTTTCTAATTAGACGAGGCGCAAACCCAAATGCAAGAGATAAAACCGGAATTTCGGCAGCCGATTTGGCAAGAAAAAAAGGGCATGATAATATCGCTGAAATCCTCTAGAATGTTGCATTGATCAAAGGAGAATGAATCGGAAAATGACAATTCGCGTTAAAAAAATCGTATTTTTCGGGAGGTGGAATATATGGCTATAATGGTTGTCGGGACGGCTGCGGATGCGGAGAGAGTCAGAACGCTAATGAGAACTCCTAAAGCGCCCTCATCTCCAAGCGACGTTTTCAACAGGGCGCGCGAGAGGTGCGGCGCAGGGGAGAGCGGGCCAACTTCAAGCTTGTCAGCATTGGATGCTTATTATCCAAAACAAAGCGCATCCCAAGAACCGCTAACCGATGAGCAAATTTGGGCAATCGTCGTCAATATCGCGAACAAGAGGATGCGTCCAGTATCTTCATACAATGCGCAAATCAGGCAGGATGGGATAAGGGGAGCGGCGGACCTGATAAGCGGATTCCTTAGGAATCATGCATGGGACCAAATCACGCCTCCAAATACCATACAGCCAGTTCATTTAGCGATTTACTCAAAAATGCCTATACTTCTCAGGATTCTCGATGAAAGGGGAATAATCGCGAGAGTCCCTCGAGTGCACTTGAACCATCTATTGGGGCTTGCAATTCAGCAACGCCTCTCTTTGGATTCAATAAAAAGACTCACGAGAAATAGTGCAAGGAATTCCGATGCGCTTGAAGGCGCTTACAATTACCGTGATCCTTTAGAGAGATTCACGATTGCGCACCACATAATTCAGCATGGACTTTCCAGTCTTACAGAACCTTCAAAAGCAGAAGACATTGTTCCTCCTGAGAAAATCAGGGAACCCGGAATGAGGGATGTAGATGTGTCAGAAATCCAAGCGCGCATTCAGGAGCGTCTCGAACCACCCATGGTTCTGGCGATCACGTTTGGGGATTTGGAAGGCGTGCGCATGCTTTGGGAAATGGGAGTGAGAATCGAATTAGCTCATTTGAACTCGCGAGAGCTGGCAGAAACCCGACAATGAGCAGATTTTTGGGCGGACTTGTACAAGAGCAAGGAGAGGTGTGAATAAATTACCCAGAATTCTCCTTCAGGATGTTTAAAACAAGCCACCACACAACCATGTACTTCAAATCAGTTATTTTATAAACGATTCCATCCAGATCGTCATAGTGCTTGTTGTTGAATGAATTGGAAATCCTCTTCTCAAGCGCCCTGTCCTTCTCATTCACTGCTCCAGCGCCCATGAACTGCACCATGTTGGTTCTTCCCTCCACGAGGTTGCGCAGCACTTTGTGCGGGAAATCAAGCAAATTCTCGTTCTGCTTCAATTCCTCGAGAAGCTCAGGTTCGATTTTCCTTCCAGTTATCTCTTTTGAAGCCGCGAGAAGGATAGTTGCCTCAGTCTTCAATCTGAGCATTTGCGAGGGTAATTCCTCCCTTCTGATTTCCTCCAAAGCCTCAATCGCATGCCCCATAATACCGTTGAAAAGATACTTGTATGCGCTCTCTGCAAGGAAGTTCACTCCCTCCTCCTTCTGGCCCATGTATATCTTCGCAAGCCCTATTATATTGTAGGGCTTGGGGTTGTTCTTGTCCAATTCAAGCGCTTTGTTCGCATTCTCCAATGCGGATTCGTATTCCTCGATTGCAAGCAGGGCAAGCGCCTTGTTCGAATACGCGCTTGAACTCTTCATCTTCTGCAAGGCAAAGTCAATGTCCTTTATAGCCATGTCATATTCCCCATAAAGAAGGTGGGCAAGCCCCCTCAGATTGAATAACTGGGGCGAACTTGAAACGTCTATTGCTTTTGAGAATTCACCTATCGCCCTGTCATACTGCTCCAGTTCAATGCAGCACATCCCCTTCCCGTAATAAGCAGTCACTTCTCTAGCGTCCATCCCGATTATGGTCTCATAATCGCCCTGCGCCTCATTGTATTTTTCCATCTGGAAATTGACAACCGCGCGCAGATTGAAGTATTCTTTTTTCTTGCTGATTGAAAGCGCCCTGTCTATCTTCTCCAATGCCTTCATCCTGTCTCCCGTCGCAAGATAGACCAATGCAAGGTTGAAATATACGTAATCCTTCTCCCCCCTCCTGTTCACCTCCTCAAGAAGCCTGAGAGTCTCCGGGAAATTGTCCTCTGCAAAAAGGAGAAGCGCGTAATTCACTTTCGCCTTCTCATTGTTGGGGTCGCTCTCAAGCGCCCTTATGAAATTCGAGCGCGCTTTCTCCAGATCCCCCAGCCTGAAATACGCAAGCCCCCTGTTCGCAAGCGCATCCGCATTCGGTTCAATCAGTATTGAATTGTCAAAGGATTTTATCGCTTCCTCGTAATCGTTCTTCTTCAGATACGCGTTTCCAAGAAGGTTGTAGTTCAGGCTGTTTTCCTCCTTCTCAATCAATTTCTTATAGAAAGCAATTGCATTGTCAATATCCCCCAATTCATAGTGGCAATTCCCTATTATGAGATAGGCTGCAGGATGGTCGAACAGGGCGATTGCCTTTTCGCATTCAGCGATTGCTTTTGCGAATTCCTTTTTTGAAAAGTGCGCAAGAGCCTTGTTTATGAGGAACAATGGGTTGTTCGGGCTCAATTCAAGCGCATGGTTGAAAGAGAGAAGCGCTTTGTCGTATTCCTCCCTGCTCAAGTGTATGATTCCCTTGTTGAAGTAAGCTCCTGAAGAAGGGACTTTTGAGATGGACTGGTTGAAGAAATCCACTGCCGAATCAAGGTTTCCAACGTTCATGTAGGCGACTCCCATAAGATTCAATGCGTAGGAATTCTGTTTAATTTTCAGGGCTTCCTCAAGGAAGTTTATCGCCTCTTCAGGCATGTCGAAAATGAGCCTCCTTGCGGAATTCGCAAGAAGAAGGAACTTCAATTCGTGGGACAGTTGCATGGAAGCGTAATCCGCTTTCTGCACCGGGATGATCTTCCTCTGCAGGGAGTGTATGTGGTATTCGTCAACCGCCTTGTCCACCCATCCATTCCCGATGAGTTCGTCAAGAGTTCCCTCCTCGAATTCCCTTCCCCACAAAACGTCGTAAACCTCCCTCAGTGTTTCAAGAGTCGGCGGAAGGGAATTCTCCAGGATGAAGCTCAAAGCCATGAGCGCGTTCTGCTGCTGGGGCTTAAGCAAAATGTACTCCCCCCTCCAGAAGTCCTCGCCATTCATGGGAATCCTGTCAAGATTCTCTTTTTTCAATTCCTTTCCCTTGTAATAATTCAGAAGCGAGATGATGAAGAAGGGGGTTGCGCTCTCTTTTAATTTTTTCACCAATTCCTCGAATACCTGCTGTTCTATCCTGATGTTGTATTTTTCAATTGTGGAGGGAAGGAGCACGCGCAATTCCTGCTCATCCAATCCCTTAAGGCGGATATTGCGGAAACCGCTCACTTTCTCGTTGCATGATGCAATCACTTTCAATGAAGCGACGAATGAGGCGATCCTTGAAGTTGCCTCAATCAAAAGCTGGGGATCGGCGTCATCCCACACGAGAATCACGTTCTGGCCAACGACTTTCTTTATGTTCTCCGAGAGCTCTTCAGAATCGAAAAACCTTGTTATGAGGAAAATCTTCTCGTCGGGCTTCACTTCCCTGTCAAGAACATATCTCAAGGCAGTTGTTTTCCCGACTCCAGGCTCCCCATAAAACACCCTCCTTTTGTCCTTTATTGAGAAAATGCTCCTTGCAAGAATTATCTCAGGGAGCGGAAGCACTCCAAGCCCCTGCTTACTCATTATCTCTATCGCGTTCATCATTAAGCATTTGGCAAAAGAGTTTATAAATTTAATTATACTTGGATTTCCAATGAAATTCAATATAATCGTTATGGGCGAGGGAATATTTGGGGTGAATTCAATATAATCGCAATCCAGATTCCCTAGTCTTTATATTTTTTTGTTTCAATAGTTCTCCATGGCTTGCAGGGAAACTAAAAAAATCATCGCGGATGTAAGATGCCTGAAAGTGCAGGGAGCGTGCGCAGTTGCCCAGGTTTCCCTCCGCGCGCTCGTGCTTGAAGCAGAGAACTCAAAGGCGAAAACCGTCAAGGCGCTCTATTCTGAATTGGAGAAAGCTTCGATTGAGATTGCCAATGCAAGGCCCACTGAACCATTGGTGCGCAACACAATACGCAACATCCTCACTTACATTGGATTCCAAATCAAGATGAAGAAAATTTCCAACCCAAAGCAATTAGTCGCCCTTTTGAAAGAGAAGGAAGGCAAGTATTTTGAAGAGATGGAGACTGCGAAGAACCTGATTGCGGACTGCGGCTCAAAACTCATTCCGAAAAAAGCCCACATTCTAACCCACTGCCACAGCAGCACTGTGATGGAAATAATCAAGAGAGCGCATGCAATGGGAAAGGACATAAAGGTTACTTGCACTGAGACAAGGCCGAGATTCCAGGGAAGGCTTACTGCAAAAGAATTAAGGGATGCGGGAATCCCCGTGAGAATGATCGTTGACTCTGCGGTGAAGAATTTCCTCATTGAAATTGACATTGTGGTTGTTGGCGCGGATGCAATCACAGCGACAGGGGATTTGGTGAACAAGATCGGGACCCACGGGATTGCAGCGCTTGCCTTTGACATGGACATTCCGCTGTATTCTGCAGCAGAACTCCATAAATTCGATCCGTTGACGAAATTCGGCTGCGATGAGCAGATTGAGGAGAGGGACGTTCACGAAGTCGTGGACAATCTTGATGAATTCAGGGGGGTGGAGATAAGGAATCCTGCATTCGACAAGACTCCTGCGAAATACATAGAAGGCTACATCACAGAAGAAGGCTTGATTCCCCCGCAGTCGCTTCCGCACATATTCCAAATAAGGGAAGGGAAAGAACTGGAATAACGCATATATTTGGCTTTGAATAAAAAATATTGGTAAAAAAATATTTTTAAAATATTCGTTTATACGCGCATGTATGGTTGTTGCGTACACAAGATATATTTTATTTTTGTTTTAGAATTTCAATTGAAATTCAAAAGCTGAAAAAGTCAGCATGGGTTGCCGCTGACTTTTTCATTGTCAAACGTAACAAAAAAGAGGTCATTTGAATGGAAATGAAAGTGAAAGTATTGGATATTGAAGCAGGAACGAACATTGCTTTGATGAGCGATGATGATGCGCGTGAGAGGGGATTGTTTGCAGCAGACAGGGTTTGTTTGAGCAAGCTTGGAGGGAGTTCAGCATCAAGCGGAAAAGATGAAAAGCAGCTCATTGCAATCCTTGACATAAGTTCAAATTTCATCGAGAAAGGCACCATCGGGATTTTCTCTGAAGCAGCAAGAAGGCTGGGTTTGAAGAACGATGAGAAGATTTTCGTAACTATGGCCGAGAAGCCCGCTTCCCAGGAATTCATAAAGAAAAAAATGGACAAAAAGGAGCTCGAAGAAGTGGAGATCAGGAGAATAATAGAAGAGATGATGAAGGGAATGCTGAGCGACATTGAGCTTTCAAGTTTCATCGCTTCAGTGTACATAAACGGGCTTACTGACAACGAGACGATTTACCTGACTGACGCCATCGTGGATTCCGGGGAAAGGCTCATACTTGACAAGCATCCAATCGCAGACAAGCACTGCACGGGCGGTGTTGCAGGAAACAGGACCACGATGATTGTCGTTCCAATTGTTGCAGCAGCAGGAGCATACATTCCAAAAACATCCTCGCGCGCAATTACGAGCGCTGCAGGCACTGCGGATACGATGGAAGTGCTTGCGCCGGTCTCACTTTCAATTAAAGAGCTCGAGAGAGTGGTGCTCAACTGCCACGGTTGCATGGTTTGGGGGGGAGGATTGAATCTTGCCGCAGCTGACGATAAATTGATCAAAATAAGGAATCCTTTGAGGCTTGATCCCAGAGGAATGCTTCTTGCGAGCATTTTGGCAAAAAAGAAATCAGTGGATGCGGAATACGTCGTGGTGGACATTCCGGTTGGAAGGGGGAATAAAATCACGAACATCAAGGCTGCTGAGAAGCTCGCGCAGGACTTTTTGAACATAGGCTCGAAGTTGGGGATGAAAATCGAAGTCCTGCTCACTGATGGAAACGGCCCCATAGGGAGGGGCGTGGGCCCTGCGCTTGAATGCAGGGATGTTTTGCAGGTGATGCAGGGAAACGGCCCAAGGGATTTGAAGGACAAGAGCTGCAAGCTCGCAGGCGCGCTTCTCGAACTGACTGAAATCGCGGAAAAAGGAAGGGGAGAATTCATTGCAAAGGACATCCTTGAATCCGGGAAAGCTTATGCAAAGCTGAAGGAAATCATAGAGCACCAGGGCGGGAATCCTGATGTGCGCGTGGACGACCTCCCGATAGGGAGCGTTAAGCACGCCGTGAAATCCAATGCGGAAGGGAGGATTCAATTCATCGACAACAAGATAATCTCAAAAATTGCAAGGGCTGCAGGCGCACCCAAAAACAAGGGCGCGGGAATCTATCTTCATGTGGAAAGGGGGGACAAGATCGTGAAGGAACAGGTTCTGTTTGAGATTTTCGCAGAGAGCGAAGCAAAGCTCGATTTCGCGCTTGACGTTCTGAAGAGGGAAAGCCCGATTGAGCTCGAGCAGTTCATACTCAAGTGCGTTCAGTAAATTTCTGGATGAAGGGTATGGATTGTTTCGAGTAGCATTCGAAATTTCATAGCAATAGTTTCGAGCGGTATTCGAAAGGTTTATAAATAACTCCCACTCATAATAATTCATGGAAGAGATAATCGCAAGATATAACCCTTGGTGGGAGAGCCAGGCAAAATTCGGTTATAAAAAAAGAGGCATAGCTGAAGAACTGCTCAAAACAGCGGATAGCAATTTTATCACTGTGATCACCGGACTGCGCAGGGCAGGAAAAACAACCCTCATGCGGATGATAATCGAAGAAATGATAAAAAGGGGCACCGATTCGGGAAAAATCCTGTACCTCTCCCTTGATAATGTCGGATTGATGGAAAAAAGCCTTCCCGAACTGGTTGAAATTTTCAGAAAGATGAAGTCATTAAAATTCAGGGATAAAATATACCTGTTTTTCGATGAGATTTCCTATAGAAAAAATTATGAAATTGAGGCAAAGAACCTGTTTGATATGGGCAATGTAAAATTGTTTATTTCATCTTCATCAGCCTCAATATTGAAAAGCAAAACTCCCTACCTTACTGGAAGGACAAAAACATTTATTGTGGAGCCGCTTGATTTCAAAGAATTTCTTGATTTCAGGAATATTTCAATTGGTCGCGAGGATTCCCATCTATATGAAAAATATTTTGAAAATTATCTTGAAATCGGAGGGATGCCGGAGTACGTGCTCAACGAAGATGAGACAATGATGAGCGAATTGATAATGCAGATTCTTTACAAGGATATAATCGCACCAAACGATATAAGGGAGCATAAGACAGTCGTTGAACTGTTCCGGCTTCTTTGCGAAAGGGTGGGGAAGCCGGTTACTTACAACAAGCTTGCATCCGTTCTAAGGACCACTCCGGATTCGATCAAAAAATATATCTCTCTTTTTGAAGAAGTTTATTTGTTTTACTCCATTGAAAAATGCGCCCCGTCCCTGAATGAAAGGATATACTCCCCCAAGAAAATTTATATCGGCGACATCGGGCTGAGAAACGTCACGACTGGATTCAAGGACAAGGGAAGTGCATATGAAAACCTTGTTTTTTTGAAAGTGAAGAATCACAACCCCCGTTATTGCCTTCAAAATGGCGCAGAGATAGATTTTGCCTTTGGCGACACATTGATTGAAGCGAAATACGGCCGGGAAATGAATGAAAAACAGAAAGAATTGTTCAACAACCTGAAATACAGGAAAAAATTATTAGCTGACGGGCACAATTTTTTCCTGAAGTGAAAGCCAAACAGCAAACAATCGGCTTAAACACGGCTCGAGCAGTTCATACTCAAGTGCGTTCAGTAAAAAAGGGGGCATGCTGCCCCCTCAAGCAGTTTGCGGACAAACTGCTGTGCATTTGACTGCGTCAGTCAAATCGCATCTTTTAAATCTTCCCCTTGCATAGTGGGAGTTGCTACTCCGTATGGTATTTTGACTTTAATGAAAACACTCATTTGCATTTCGTCCCTTCGCGGATGGCAGCGAATCGCTGTGCTGTGCGCAAGCAATAAATATTTTCATTCATTAATCTAATCGTGGGAGCATGGCTGAGAAGAAAAACATTGCAGTTATTTACTTTCCGGGTTGCAACTGCGAGAATGAATCCCTTCGCGCAGTGAAGCAGGCGGGAATGGACGGAAGGATCTTCAAATGGAATGAGGACGTGAAGGAGCTTTCCTCATTCGATGGTTTCGTGATTGTGGGCGGATTTTCATACCAGGACAGGATACGCGCCGGCGCGATTGCAGCGAAGAATCCGATAATGAAGGCAATAATGAAGGAAGCAGAGGGAAAAAAGCCGGTTATTGGGATATGCAATGGCGCGCAGGTGCTCGTGGAGACGGGATTGGTTCCCGGGATAAACTGGGGGGAAGTGGAGATGGCGCTTGCGACGAACAGGCCCCGCGGGGGCTTCCTTTGCAGATGGGTGCATCTCAAGAGGATGAATTCGTGCTGCTTCTCGGATTTTATGGAAGAGATAATCCCAATGCCAATGGCGCACGGGGAGGGAAGGTTCACTACTACAAAAAAGGAGGTTCTGGACAGAATTGAAAAATTGATAGTTTTTAAATATTGCGATGTTAACGGGAAAATTTCAGATGAATATCCCATCAACCCAAATGGCGCAGTCAGCAATGCAGCCGCAATCTCAAATCCTGATGGGAACGTGATGGCAATCATGCCCCATCCAGAACGTTCAGCGCGAATCTCCCAGCTTCCTGATTACGGCACGAATTATTCAAGCCTGAAGGAGAAGGCGCAGGGAAGCGATGAAGGGATGAAGAAGGACGGACCGGGAATGGGGATTTTCAATTCCATGAGGAAGTATTTGGAAAGGAACACTTTTTGATAAACCTAAGTATTATATATGCTTAATACTATATAATATATAAGGAATAAATATATCTGAGGTGTTCATTTATGCAGACATTGGTTAATCTTGAAGGGGCAGTTGAAAAGATTCTGGAGAAGCTTGTGAAAGAGAAGTACTACAGCAACAAATCAGAAGCAATCCGCGCGGGAATTCTGGAATTGGGCCAAAAATGGCTTTTGGGATCTGAAGATCTTGACAATCTGGCGATAAGAAGAATGCAATTTATGGATGCAGAAGTCAGGAGTGGGAAAAGCAAGGCAATGCCCTTTGAAGAAATCGCCAGAAAAGACGGATATAAAATCCAGCATAAATCCGGAAGACGTTGACTTTTGAGGTTTTCCAATGTATCTGATTGATTTTCACGAAAGCGCAAGGGAAAGATTATTCCGCTTTGATAAATCCATCAGAATCCGGTTTTATAAAAAGATTGACAAAATGCAGGTGGAACCACCCGGAAAGCACTTAAAGCATGGTTTTCCGTATTTTATCGAGGAATTGGGCCAGTATCGAATTGCCTATTTCTGCGATGAGGAAAAAAAGTCGAAGCTGATTTGTTTCATCGGGGATCATAAAGAATACGAAATCTGGTGCAGGGAAGTCATGAAGATGTTACATTCTTGATTCGCAGATAATGAATCCGCTGGTGTTTGGCATTCTACATACTGTTTCTGCCCGAATATGCCGCAAATACTATTCCCAACTCATTTTCCTGTCAGGGTTCTTAAAAAACTCCCCCCGCCTTCAACACTTTTCGTAAGATCCTTGCGGGCCTCTTGCTTCTTCTTCCATGCCCTACATGCCACTCTTGGCGTTACGAGCCACCAATGAAATCCGATGTCCGTTAAAACAGCCCTGACACTTTCATAAATTCCAGAGGGGGTACCCCAACTATTCCTATTTGCAACAAATACCTCCTCAATCGCCTTATCTATCGTCTCCTTCGGAATTCTCCATCTTTTCCTCTTCCTCCTCGCCATTCTCAAATATTCCAATGCACCAAAACTCTTTGTCATTCCAAGCGCAGCAACAACGCACCTTCTCTCAGCTAATCCCCGTTCCAATGCCCGGCCTAGCGACGTTGCAGGTTCACTTGCATGAATCCCTCCGGGTGGAGAAACGACTCCCATCGCAACTGCAGCGCGGGTCGCAACTTCCGCATCCTTGCTTTCTTTTAAAACTATGCTTAAAAAATTTGTAACCCTATATTTTAGCTGCCCTTCCTCTTCCTGAGGATACTTCAAATCCTCAAATCCGCTCAGAATGAATGCTTTTCGTTCAGGAATTTCCGAAGAGCGGTATGCTCCGATGAATGCATCCACTGCCCCCTTTCCCCCTATTTTCACAATTGCGCTTCTGCATGCACTGGCAACGCGGTCATCTTCAAGCAATCCGTTTTGCAAGAGTTCCATTCTTGAAGCTGCTTTCATTTTTCCCAATTGAGTTGCGGCCTGCGCCCTTAAACTTACCCATTTATTATCAGCCAACACTCTTGCAAAAAACTCCTCTGCCCTTGCCCTATTTTCTTCGCCCAATTCGAGGTTTCCAATTGTTCCCATAATATCTTCCCTATTATTCCCATCAATACTCCTCTCCTCAAATTTTGCCAAAAGAACATCAAAACTCCTCTCATCCTTGAAAATTTTCAAAATTTCGAGTGCAGTGGAAATATCCACGTTGGGGCCAGCCCCACTCACGTACCCGAGAACAGAAAGCACGATTGTTTCCCTCAGGCTTTCCAGGATTTCGTCTTTATGATCACAATAAGGTTTCGCATAGATTATAGTCCTCAATGCATCTTCTATTTTCTTCAATATTGTTTGTGCAACTCTTTCAGGAGCACTTCCAAGAGCTTCACACAAAATGCCAATTCCCTCAAACCTCAAATTCCCAAAAATATCGATAATTATATTCTTTTGTTTTCCTGGAGTGCTCTCCAAAAGCAGCAGTTCCCTTAAATTTTCCAAAACGTTTCCTAGTATTGAGATCCTTGCATCAGTTCCAAAAAAAGGAGTTCCAAGAATACCTTTGATTCGCTCAAGCACCCCATCTTGCTCTGCCCCCGAAAGCGAAGAGAACTCCCGCATGGAATACGGAAGCGAAACGGAAAATGTTATTGGTTCTGGAGCCTCCTCAACAATTTGTGCGCTTGAGTCAGGTGCAGTTTGATCAGATTCCCCTTCTGTCATGAAAATCCCCCCTTTTTAATATTGTAATATAAATTACGAAAATAAGGTTTATAATCCTTCAGGGGGTGCACTCACACTCTCAATTCGCAGATAAAAAATTCTTCAGCAATTGCGCGCAATTCCTTCAATTTCTCTTCCGAGTATGGCGCGATTGAAGAGCATCCTGAATCAAGCGTGATTTTGTTTGAGAACTGCTGGAGCGCATACTTGTACTTCTTTTTTTCTTCAGGTTTCCCAGCAAGCCAATTGCCAATCTTTTTTATTTCCTCGCCGTCCATAATATTCGGAACCACAGTAGTTCTGAATTCAAAATCAAGTCTTTCCCCTTGTTTTGCTTTCTTCAGAATGCTTATTGTTTTCTCAAGAAGATTCAGGTCAAAATTCGCAATCGCAATTCCCTTGAGATAATTCTCCTTTGAAGTTTTTATGTCCAGCGCAACGTAATCCAGAAGTTTCGAATCGATGAGGATTTGAAGCATTGTTGGATTGGAGCCGTTCGTATCCAGTTTCACTGCCAATCCAAGCGCCTTTATTTTTTTGCAGAATTCCATAAGGTCTTCATGAAGGGTGGGCTCGCCCCCTGTAATGCAAACCCCGTCAATCCACTTCTTTTTCTCTTCCAGGAATTTGAAGAATTCCTTTTCGGCGATTTCGCTGGCATCTCCCCTGACCAAATCCGGATTCTGGCAGAAGGGGCAGCGGAAGTTGCACCCGATGGTGAAAACAGTGGCCGCCACCTTGCCCGGGTAATTTATCAACGACATTTTCTCGAATGAAGCGATACGCATTATAATCACCATTATAAATAGTATGTAAAAGCTAATAAAATTTTTTCATTTGCAGATGGCGATGCAACCATGAAAAAGTTGAAAACAACTTTTTCTGCATTTTGAACGGTGCAACCGTTCAAAAGCTCGCATTTTTTCAGGTGTATTTTCACTAACGTGAAAAACACAGCAAATCCTTAGGATTTGCTTGTCTGCCTGAAAAAAGCGCATCTTTTTCCCAAAGGGAAAAAGCTTGTTTGAGTGGGTTTCGCCACTCAAAATGC
>Ga0315294_10001642_pt1 | contig 24399 bp, 22 predicted proteins | sample YL17G13_40_MG_FD_203626 | JGI IMG/M metagenome (GOLD analysis project Ga0315294, IMG submission 203626) | Sediment microbial communities from Yellowstone Lake, YNP, Wyoming, USA - YL17G13_40 | ecosystem: Environmental > Aquatic > Freshwater > Lake > Sediment | place: USA: Wyoming | collected...
GAAGGCACTATCGTGCCGATTCTGTTTACAAACGCAAGAAAGGAAATCGGCATAACTGAATTGCTGAATTTTATAACTGATTATGTTCCCTCGCCGGCTCAGTGTAAACCGGCAAAACTTATCGCAGGAGAAGAACAGAGCGAAATTAAGTCTGACCCGGCTGGACCTCTGGCAGGACTTGTCTTCAGAATCGGACTTGACCCGCGTACAAACATGAAATACACCTCTATGAGAATCTTCAGCGGAACACTCAAAAACGATACCGCAATGCTTAGAAACACCGACAGGAAGGCCATCCGGCCCGGCCATGTCCTTAAGACGCAGGGGGCTGAAATCGGTGAAGTCAACGTCGGCGCCGCAGGAGATATTGTAACTCTTGCTAAGATCGAAGAACTCCAGATAGGAGACCTCATCCATGACGGAAAGGTAACGGGAAAATTCGAAATGCCCAAACTTCCATCACCAATGTTCAGCCTTGCTCTGGAACCCGCATCAAAAGGAGATGAGCAGAAATTAAGCTCAGCGATGGGAAAACTTACCGAGGAAGATGTCTGCTTCAAGGTCACCCGCGACCGGCAAACCAGAGAACTGATTATCAGCGGACTGGGCGATTTACATCTGCGCGTTATGCTTTCAAAAATGGAGAAAAGATTCAAGCTCTCGGTCAACACCAAGCCGCCGAAAATACCATATCGTGAGACAATTACAGCAAAGGCCGACGGACACTACCGTCATAAAAAACAGACCGGCGGCGCAGGACAGTTCGGCGAAGTTTATCTCAGAGTCGAACCTGCGGAAAGAGGCTCGGAGCCGCCGCTGCAGTATACGTGGGATATATTCGGCGGCTCTATCCCGGGTCAGTATGAAGCTCCTATTGTCAAAGGTATTCAGGATGTTATGGACAACGGCGTTGTTGCCGGCTTTCCCATGCAGGATATTAAGGTATCCATCTATGACGGAAAACATCATCCTGTTGACTCCAAGGAAGTGGCATTCCGTGCCGCAGGAAAAGGCGCTTTCATCGATGCCGTGCAGAAGGCAAGACTGTGCCTTCTTGAGCCGATTGTTAATATAGAAATCACCATACCCGCTGAATACGTTGGCAATATCGCGGGCGACCTGTCCGGCAAAAGAGGGCGCGTTCAGGGACAGGATATGCTGGCGGGCAATATGATGGTCATAAAGGCTCAGGTTCCGCTGGCCGAAATCGCAAACTATGACAGCCAGCTTAAAAGCGTTACCGGTGGTCGTGGCAGCTACTCAATGACACTGAGCCATTATGAAATCGTCCCGCCGAATGTCCAGCAGCAGGTCGTCGCACAGTACGCAAAACAGAAACAAACAACGGAAGAATGATGGAATATCAGAAAGCGGGTTTCTTCAGGTCAGAAAGTGCAGAATAATCTTTTTGTAGAAGTCCACCCCTTTTTGCAGGTCTTCAATTTCAATGAATTCGTCCGGCTTGTGAGCAAGTTGCGGTCTGCCCGGACCGAAAATAACCACGGGAATATTTAATTGGGCAATAAAAGGCGCATCGGTTGTAAACGGTGCAGCTTTAATCTCGCCTTTGTTTATCAGCTGCTTTATCTGACTGACAAACTCACAATCAGGGTCGGTATGAAGGGCGGTAACGTCGCGAATGATGTTCAGTTTAGCTTGAAAGTCAGACCTCTGTCCTGAAAGTTTTGAAAAAATCCCTTCGAAATCCCTGGTTATAGCAGAGTGATTCTGCTCCGGCAGGGTTCTGATATCTATCTGCACAGAACACGTATCGGGCACTACATTTGTTGCGTTTCCGCCGTTAATTCTGTTTACGCTCATCGATGCCTGGCCGAGCAGCTTGTCGGGCCGGGCAGTTATATCGTAATCTGCAAGCTCATTTAAAAATACTCTCATTGACTCTATTGCGTTTATTCCGAGATGCGGCATTGAACCGTGAGCGGTTCTACCCTTTGTTATAATCTCAAGCCACAAAAGTCCGCGATGGGCGGCAGCAAGTTCAAAATCTGTCGGTTCCGGCACTACTGCTCCGCAAAGTTCGGACTTATTTTTCACAAACGATTCTAAAAATCTCTTGACGCCGATGCTGTCGGTTTCCTCACCTGCTGTAGCGGCAAAGATAAAGTCGCCTTTGAGTTTAACCTTGGAGCAGAATATTTCAGTCATTGCAACCGCTGCTGCTGCGATGCCGGCCTTCATATCACAGGCGCCTCTGCCGAAAATCTTTCCGTCGTGCTCTGCTGCTGCGGAAGCAGGAGATTGCCAGCTCCGCTTTCCCGCAGGCACAACATCAAGATGGCCGACAAATAAAAGAGCAGGTTTTTGGCCTGTGGATTTGAGGCCGGCGGTCAGATTTGCACGATTGCCGTCCCAAACCTCGACATTAGGTTCTATGCCGGCTGCCAGAAAAAAATCGGCCAGCACATTGGCACAGGCAATTTCGCCGACATCCGGCGTGGATTTCGCATCGATTAGTTTTTTCAAAAGCTCTTTCATTTGCAGCATATTATAACACTGGCAAAGCAGACTCAAAAACAATTTCTTGAAGCTGACAGAGATAACGTTAAAATCTTACCACAGAATGGCGCAAATAAAAGTTTCACTGACAAAATGCAATGATTATGAACCTGTAAATGTTCGGGCTGCATTGCTGAAACATTTTAATCTTCACGGCGGTATCAGCGCATTTGTGAGCAGAGGCGATAAAGTTCTTATAAAGCCGAACATGATAGCTCCCAAACCTGCCAGCTGTGCCGTTCAGACAGACCCTGCCGTAATTATAGAGCTTGCCAGAATCCTTCTCGACTTTGGCGCAAAACCGTTCGTTGCGGATTCTTCGGCATGGGCAAATGCTGCCGCCTGCGCAGAGGCTCTCGGCATTGTCGAACCTTTAAAAAAACTTGGCGTCCGAATAAAACAGCTCAGCAGACCTGTAAAATGCACGCTTGAGCATTCAGGAACAAAAATAGGCATCAGCTCAGTTGCACTTGAGGCTGATAAGATTATAAACCTGCCGAAGCTCAAAACCCATCAGCAGCTTGTAGCGACCATTGCAGTCAAGAATATGTTCGGCTGCGTCAGCGGAAAGGCAAAGGCAATCTGGCATTACAGGAAAGGCGCAACTTCTGAAAACTTTTGCACAATGCTGATAGATATTTACAAGCTGCTTGGCCCTGTGCTGACGATTATTGATGCCGTTGTTGCGATGGAAGGTCCCGGCCCTATAAGAGGAAATCCCAAAAAACTCGGCTGGCTGGTTGCATCCGTTGACCCTATGGCTGCGGAAGTTATATGCTGTGATTTAATAGGATTTAATCCTGAGCAGCTGCCTTTAATCAGAGCTGCTGAAAAGATAGGTTTTGGCTGCACAGATAAACAGAATATTCAAGTTGTCGGCGATTTACTGCCGGACGACCCTCATCTTGGGCTTGTTCCCGCAGAACAGACACCGCTGAGATTTACACCGGCCAGAATTGTTAAAAGCGTATTACGGCAGATTTTTATACTTGTAAAGTCAGAACACTGAGCTTAAAATTCTCAAGGTCAGAAATGGAGTTTATTTTATGGAACGGCCTGACTTTGAGAGAAGAAAACAGCAGCGGAAACGGGACGAACGCGATGCTGTTGCTCACTTAGGTGTCGACAGAAGACAGGGGAAAAGACGTCAGTATCCCAGACTTGCTTATCCGCTGGCGGTGGCTCCTCAAGTTCTGAATATGCGGTCGCAGGTGGTTGGTATCTCAGCAAAAGCGGTTAGGTTTTTCTTTTCAGATTTCGACCCGCAGAGATCGACCTTAAAACAGGGAGGCAAGGTTAAAATCACTCTGAGGTTTCATGATGGACAGGTTATTAAAATGACCGGCACCGTTTTAAGACGGGACCAGTACCAGGAAGAAAGAGAACATTTTGTCTGTCTTTTCGACCAGGAACTCCCGCCGGAAAGAGTTGACAAGGAACAGGCATATCTTCAAAAAAAGTTTCCTGATGTCAGTAGCGAGGAGCTTTGGGATTCAGCCCCCATTTTATTTTTTGATTAAATTGACATATCTGATGCGGTTCATTATCATCTTGTCCGATGAAAATGGATGTCAACATCCTCGGTATCGAAACAAGCTGCGATGAGACTGCTGCTGCTGTGGTATGCAACGGGACAGAGGTGCTCTCAAATATTGTTTCCTCACAGATAAAACTTCACCAGAAATACGGCGGCATCGTGCCGGAAATCGCATCACGCGCTCACATCGAAAAGATTTACCCGATTATTGAACAGGCAATCGAGCAGTCAGGACTTGATAGCAGCGGCGTAGATGCAATAGCTGTTGCAAATCAGCCGGGCCTTACTGTTGCGCTTATCGTCGGAATAACCGCAGCGAAGACACTTGCGCTCGTATGGCAAAAACCCTTAATTGCAATAAACCATATCCACGCCCACCTTCAGTCGGCAATGATGGGAACAAAGGATTTGCAGCTTCCCACTGTGGCGCTTGTTGTCTCAGGCGGTCACACAAGTCTGTATGAATGTAAAGACATCCTTGAGCTTCAGCTGCTTGGCTCAACCATTGACGATGCGGCGGGCGAGGCCTTCGACAAGGTTGCATCGATTCTGAATCTGCCTTACCCCGGCGGGCCGAGCATTGAAAAAGCTGCAAAAGGCGGCAATCCTGCCGCAATTGATTTTCCCAGAACAATGCTTGCAAAGGATTCGCTTGATTTCTCATTCAGCGGCATAAAAACAGCGGTTCTTTATTACTGTCACGGCCAGGATATGAAGGGAGAAAATCACACTGACAAAATGAGCCGAAAGGAGATTGCGAGTATCGCCGCATCATTTCAGGCTGCCGTAGTAGATGTTCTTGTAAAGAAAACTGAGATGGCTGCCGACAAGGTCGGAGCAAAAACCATTCTGCTTGGCGGCGGTGTCGCAGCCAATACAATCTTGAGAAACGAACTTGAAAAAATGGCGCAGCAAACCGATAGAAAGTTGCTGGTTGCGCCCAAAAGATACTGTACGGACAATGCCGTGATGGTAGCGTCTCTTGCCTATTATAAATACAAAGCCGGCCTTTTTGCCGATATGACACTTGAGGCAAAAGCGGCTTCTGATGATTGAAAGGCACATTATGCAAAAAATAACGGAAATGCCAAAACTGTCCGCCCGCAGGGCGGATGCTCATAAAGGTGATTTCGGCAAGGTCTGCATAATCGCGGGCAGCGTTGGTTTTAGCGGAGCTGCGGCTATTGCGGCAAAAAGCGCGCTTCGAAGCGGCTGCGGTCTTGTAAGACTTGCGATACCCAGAAGTATTCTACCCATAGTGGCAGCTATTGAGCCCTGTTATACGACAATTCCGCTTGCCGAGGATTCTTCAGGCAAAATCAGCGCGAAAGCTGTCGATACGCTTCTGAAAGCTGCCCAGGAAAATGACATTATTGCCTTCGGCCCGGGTGTCGGCACAGCCAATGGCGTTAAGGCTGTACTCGAAAATCTGCTGCGGCTCGATGGGGCAAGACTCGTTATAGATGCGGACGGCCTGAATAATCTTGCTGCTCTGCGGGATTGGCCCAATATATGCAAGGCAAATGTTATTCTTACTCCTCATCCCGGCGAAATGAAAAGACTCTGGTCGGGGCTTTTAAGAACACCTATACCCGATGACAGAGAGACTATCGCTGTTGAATTTGCCCGTGCTGCCAAAGCTGTTATTGTGCTCAAAGGTCATGGCACGATAGTTGCCGATACAGAAAAAATATACATCAACACTACCGGCAATCCGGGCATGGCGACAGCAGGGGCAGGCGATGTGCTTACAGGCGTTATTGCTGCTCTGTGCGGACAAGGTCTTGGTAATTTTGGTGCTTCTGTGCTGGCAGTTTACATTCACGGCCTTGCGGGAGATTTGGCAGCGGAGAATAAAGGTCAAACGAGTCTGATTGCCACAGATATTCTTGATTGTCTGCCGCAGGCCTTCAGAAATCAGACTTGTTGAAACCCACAAGCAACCCTAATGTATTTCTCAGCGGCCGTATAACAATTGCAATCACATCTCTTGTAGGTGTTTCCCAACCTACTCGGAGTTGTTTTCTCAGCGTGAAAGGAATAACAAAAAGCAATGCTGTTATGATAAAAAATAAATCATAGTTGTTGAAAGACAAAACGCCGGACCCAAACCTGAATTTTTCCGTTTTGTAGAGGAAAAACCCGCCGGCTATCGGAGTAAGTGAAGCGAAAAAGTTTACAAGTACGCTGATAAGATTCATATAGTACTGTTTGTTAATCGGTACTGCATGAAGCATATATCTTGTCTGGGCAATATCATTAGCGCAGCTGAATACACTTGTAAAAAAGAACAAGGTGAGGATGAGAACGGTTCCAAAGGTGCTTTTTCCAACCATAACCCAGAGAAGACCGGTCATTATCATGCCGATTTGCGATATACTGAAAATCCCACGGTTGCCGAATCTGTCGGCAAGCCTGCCCCAGAACCATAGAGATGTAATTGCTCCGAGACCTGCTGCAGCCGTTGCCGCAATAACAAATGAGTCACTGTAGCCGAGGTCCTTCATAAATTTGACCTTAAACGGCTCAACGAAGAAGTAGGCGCTTGTATAAAAAATTGAATAAAATGTAAATGTCCTGACTTCCTTTTTGCTGAAAAGTTCCCTGAAACGGTCTGCGAGGGTTAACCGGACGGAATTGTTTTCTGAAAAAATGATTCTTTCACTCATTCCAAGTGTGCCAATCGGTTTTGCAGCAAAAGCAATAAAACCAGCGGCAAAAATCACCTGAAACCGCCACCATTCGGGATTGCCGCCCCGCAAGAACCATGCGATAATCAAGAGTGAAATAAGCCAGGCAGCCTGCCATGATGTCCGCAGGCGGGCAAAAAATTTACCGACCATATCGGAAGGTACAGAATCCTGCAAAATCGGAAACCAGCCGGAATTTGCCAGCCCGTTGCATGTTTTCCATAAAAATGTACAGACAAAAAGCAGTATCAGCGCAGTGCCTTCTGAAAACAAAGAGGCTGTTTGCGGTGTGAACAAAATCGGAAGCACAAAAATTATGCCTGCTGTAAACCAGATGAGCAAAGTTCTTTTTTTTCCGTTTTTTTCAACAGCAGGAATTGTAAAAATCTGCATAATAAAAGGTGCTATTAGTGCGAAGGTCAGAAAACCTATGAATCGTTCCTTTGCGCCAAGTTTTATTGCCGCCAGACTTAATACATTATCGCCGAGGCAGGCCACAGAGGTCATCATAGCGATTGAAACAACGATGGCACGGTTCATATTGCGTTGCCGCTGCTGCGATGTGAGCTGGCCATTTGTTGTGTTTTCAGTTGTGCCGGACATCTTTTAGTCTTTTTTCAGATAAGACGTCTTTTTCTTTCAAATAGGAAATCCTGACTCGATTTTCGGAAGTGTATTTAAGCACCTGGCCGCCAGACAAGTCGAATTGCCGGTGTGCCTTGCGAGCTATGCGTAAGTTGTACCTGTACGAAAGACTGGCTATCATCGTAATAAAAAAACTGTGTCTTTGCCCGAAATTGCCGTATAGCCGGCTTAATATTCTCTGTATCGAATAAAAAGTTTTGTCGCAGTATTCGAGCTCTCTAATAACATCGTCCCGAGACAGGTGTTTATAATTGGCGACCGGGAGAGTAAGCGTGTAATACTTCCAGTCATCAGGGAAAGAATTAGTTGTGATTCTGCCTTGTGTTTCCATTTTTTCCCAGAGGCGTGTGCCGGGCAGTGGCGTTAGAACCATTGCATTGAGGATGTCTATGCCATAAAAATCAGCCGCTTCGACTATCTGTCTGCCGATGCCCGGCTTGTCAGTCTCCAGGCCTATAATGAAAGAGCCGACTACAATGATATTGTGTCGCTTTATCCTGCGGACAGAGTCTCTCATATCCCGGTTTTTGACGAGATTGAATTTCTTGCCCACTTCAACCAGCCCTTCGGCGGTTGGTGATTCAAAGCCGATAAAGACGCCCCTGCAGCCGGCCCTGGAGGCAAGCGTCAGCAACTCGTCATCATCGGCGATGTTGATTGTGGTCTGTGCAATCCACTTCTTGCGGATGCCGGCAGTAATCATCGCGCTAAACAACCTCTTGGCCCAGCTGATATGTTCTTTACTGGTTCCGATGAGATTATCATCAACAACCAAAACATACTTTTCCCGGATTGTTTTGAATTCGCGTACGACATTTTCAATGGGCCGAGCCCTGTACTGGGGACCGTTGAAAGCCGTAACACTGCAGAAGTTGCAATTAAGCGGGCAGCCTCGCTTGATTTGAATCGAACCAAAAGCGTATCCCTTGGGCAGCAGGTCATGTCTTGCAGGCGGAACATTTTTCATATCCACATATTCGCCAGCATAAACTCGCTTTAAGAGGCCATTCTGGAAGTCGGTTAAAACTTTTGGCCAGACAAGCTCGGCCTCGCCTGTTACCACCGAATCGACGTAATCGAGGGCCTCCTGCACACGCATGGTAGCATGAATACCGCCCATTATTACCGGTACCGAGCGGCTGCGGAACTCCGCGGCCAATTCGTAAGCTCGGCTGGCCTGGGCAGTGAAAGCAGTAATGCCCACCAGGTCCGGTCGGGGCATCGACGCATAGTCGGCTGTGCCGAGATTTTCGTCAATTACCTTAATATCCCACTGAGGCGGCGTAGCCGCAGCCAGGACTAAAAGGCCCAGCGGTTTCCAGATTCGATAACGGTTCCAGCGGTTGCTGCGGACATTAGCAAGACTTATGAGTGAATTGCGTGGATTTATCAGATATAATCGCATGGTTTGCTTCTTGATATTGACGGATTTCAAAATTTTTGTGCAACTGCTTTTGCCTCGGTAACAGCATTAGCCTGTGCGGAACTTACGGTTTTTTCATCACTTAGCATAGGCTGACAGATTATCGCTTTTATATCCGTAAAACCTATAAAGCCGAAAATAAACTCAATGTATTTCTTCTGAAAATCCATCGCGGAATTTTCATCATAGCTGGCACCGCGAGAGTAAATCACACATAACGGCTTGCCTCCGGCAAGGCCTTTGTAGCCGGCCCCTGTGACAGCAAATGTGTAAGTGGGCTGAACTATAATGTCGATGTAATTTTTCAGCCGATAAGGTATGCTGAAGTTCCACATCGGCGTCGACAAGAGATATTTGTCGGCAGACTTGAACTGCTCGATTAACTTTTCAATCTGAGACCATTTTTTTACCTGCTCGTCGGTTTTTTCTTTGCTGTAAATAATAGCGTATTTTGATTCTGCAGCGAAAGCGTCAAATTCAGGCAGGGATTGTTTAAACAGGTCAATTGTTACAATTTTATCCTGCGGATTTTTCTGCTGATATGCAGACAGAAAAGCCCCCGCCACCGCATGAGAATGACTTCTCTGGTCTCTCGGAGAAGCCTTTATGTAAAGAAGAGTTTTCATAAAAAACCCCTTTGAATTTTAAAACAATCCTGCGGCAGTTTGTATTTCAGGTAAGTTCAACCGACCAGTATGCATGGTCAAGAAACTGCTTCCAGCTGTGGTATCTTTCGCTGCTTAAATGAAGATGAACCGTCGGATTGCGTCTCGGCTTTGTCGGTTGTCGTACAAGCGTTATGCCGGCCTGTTTCGGCATTTTTCCGCCTTTCTTCGCATTACAATCAGTGCAGGCACAAACGAGGTTTTCCCAGCTTGCCGTTCCGCCCATACTTCTTGGTATGACATGGTCGAGAGATAACTCTGTCGTCGGAAATTTTTTCCCGCAGTATTGGCATCTGTTGCCGTCGCGGGCGAATATGTTGCGTCTGTTGAATTTTACATCGGTTCTCGGAAGCCGGTCGTAAAACAGAAGTCTGACAATCCGCGGTACAGCTATGTGAAAATTTACTGTCGAAATCCAGTCGTGCTCATGTGGCTCAAAAGACCTTTTCAACCGACTTATGTCCAGCCAGCTTTCAAAATCATAGTTATAGTACCGGCCCTGTTCGTATGATATGACCTCGGCAAGTTCCCTGCACAGCATGCACAAAGCTCTTTTAACGCCGATAATGCGCAGCGGCATATAATGCTTGTTCAGCACAAGCACGTTGCAGTTCAGAACTGATTGTAATTCGGTTAAAGCCATTTCCTCCTCGCTTAAACCATTAGCAGCTTAATACCAGAAAAAAGAGGTTTTTACAAGTCGATTTTCCATTTTGTCTGTCAGGGTAACCGGACACAGCCTCATACAAGATACTGCTTTTTGTTGTTATAATACTAATTACCGTGCTGCCGACAAACGGACGCTTTATTTCAAAAGTACTACCGCTTCAGCTCGAGGGCCCTTTTCGCCCTGGACTATCTCGTAGCTTACCCTATCGCCCTGATTGAGTGTTCGAAGACCTTTTGTTTTGAAACTCGTGTGATGCACAAACACATCAGGCTGGCCCTCGGCTTCGATAAATCCATAGCCCTTCTTGGGGTCAAACCACTTAATAACTCCCTCTGCCATTGAGGTACTCCTTAAATAACCTGACCTTTCTGTGGGATTCCCAACAGACAGATTCGTTTAAATATATTTTTATGATGCCGTAACAATTGATGTTGAGAATATATCTATTCTTACACTTACGCCGAAGTAACGCTGTTACTCAGTTTTTCCTTCATCAGTCGGCCCATTTTGAATTTTACCGTACGCTTGGCGGGAACCTTCACCCTTTCGAGAGTCTTGGGGTTCTGCGCGACTCTGGCCTCACGTGTGCGGACCTCGAATACACCGAAGTCTCGAAATTCCAGACGGTTGCTCCTGCTGAGCTCTGAAATAATTTCGTCGAGAAAGGACTGAACAACTCGTTTTACCACAACTCTTTTGGCCTGTGTCTGTTCCGCAATCCGGTCGATTAATTCTTTCTTTGTTATCGTTGTCATAGTGTACCTCGTATCAACAGAGAGTTTCGGGAATTGGTTTGTTATATTGTATTGCTCTAAATACGTCTTTCTTCAGTTATTATTAAGTTCTCAATCCTGCCGTTACCTGCGATTCTGTCGATTTTAAAAAACTGCAAACCACTATATAGTAAAGACTTCTATACAGCAAGCACTTTTTTACAGTATTTTTGAAGTCAAAATGTTGGAAAACAGTGAAAAATTCAGGTTTTTCGTGATAGAGCTTGAAAAGACAATATAATTGCTTGACCGGCACCTCGGAATCGGCAATAATCCCGCTTTTTAAATAAAATTCAGGTAGAAGGCAGCAAAATTGTCTCATAAGATACTGTCAAAAAAGCAGTTATGTTCTAATGTGTTCATGGCAGATATTGAGGCTCCGCTGGTGGCGGCAGCCGCAAAGCCGGGCCAGTTTGTTATTCTCTGTCTGTCAACGGCTTACAGCGAAAGGATTCCTCTGACAATAGCAGTCAGCGACCCGGAAAAAGGTACAATCCGCCTTATCTGGCAGGCTGTTGGAAAAACTACCGCCGAACTTGCAGAACTGAAGGTCGGAGACAAGGTAGAAAATATCCTCGGACCCTTGGGCAGACCAAGTCATATTGAAAAATTCGGTACAATTGTCTGCGTCGGCGGCGGAATCGGAAACGCGCCGCTTCTGCCGATAGCAACTGCAATGAAAAAAGCAGGCAACAAAATCATCAGCATCCTCGGCGCAAGGACAAAAGAGCTTCTAATCCTCGAAAACGATTTTGCCGCCGTAAGTGATGAGAAAATTGTCGTTACAGATGACGGCTCTTACGGGAAAAAGGCACTTGTAACAGAGCCGCTTGACGAGGTTTGTCAAAGGACGCCAAAGCCTGACCTTGCTGTTGCAATAGGGCCGGCAATAATGATGAAGTTCTGCTGCGAAGTTACGAGGAGATATAATGTCCCAACCGTTGTCTCACTTAATACGATTATGATTGACGGTACTGGTATGTGCGGAGGCTGCCGGGTTGAGGTAGCCGGACAAACAAAATTTGTCTGTGTTGACGGACCGGAATTTAACGGACATCAGGTCAATTTTGATTTAATGATGAAGAGAATACAGGCCTACAAAAAACAGGAACAGCAGGCATTTGAAGAGTATAAAAGGCATAAGTGTAAAATCGGGCTTGATAGTTGATATGGAGTATTTAATTGAACGAACAACAAAGCAAAAAATTGCTCGATGAACTTTTAAAAAAATACAGAGACGGCACATTAAAACCTTCGGACAGATTGAATATACCGCCGCAGCCGATGCCGGTTCAGGACCCAACGAAACGGCGAAAGAACGTCAACGAAGTTGCACTCGGATATACCGAAATTCAGGCTTGCCTTGAAGCGCTGCGATGTCTGCAGTGTAAAAATGCTCCTTGTGTCCAGGGCTGTCCGGTAATAATAAAAATAAAAGATTTCATCGCTGAAATTGTCGAGGGCAATTATAAGAAGGCTTTGGATATAATTCGCGAAAACTCACTTCTGCCTGCCGTCTGCGGCAGGGTCTGTCCTCAGGAAGTGCAGTGCCAGCTTCCCTGCACGGTCGGAAAAAAATTCAAGAACGTCTGTTTGTCTGTCTCCATAGGCAGACTCGAAAGGTTCGTCGCGGACTGGGGCGAAAAATTGCATGATGCTTCCGTTCCCGAAGTTGCTGCTGAGACAGGTAAAAAAGTTGCTGTAATAGGTTCGGGCCCCGGCGGAATTGTTGCCGCTACCAATATCAGAAAAACCGGCCATGACGTAACGATATTTGAAGCCTTCCACAAACCCGGCGGTGTGATGGTTTACGGCATCCCGGAATTCAGGCTGCCAAAGGCAATAGTGCAGGAGGAAATCGACCAGCTCAAAAAAATGGGCGCCAATATAGTCTGCAATTTTATTGTCGGCAGAACCAGAACCATAAAACAGCTTATGGAAGAAGACGGCTTCAAAGCTGTTTATATCGGCGTAGGTGCAGGCCTGCCGATTTTTTTAGGCATCGAAGGCGAACACTTAGTCGGCGTTTACAGCGCAAATGAATATCTGACAAGAGCAAATCTGATGCGAGCTTACGATTTCGGTAAAGGCGCTGATACCCCGATTGCAAGGCCAAAGACGGTGGCTGTCATCGGCGGCGGAAATGTTGCGATGGATGCCGCAAGAACAGCCGTCAGACTCGGCGCAGAAAAAGTATATCTTGTGTATCGCCGAAGCGAAAAGGAAATGCCTGCCCGTGTTGAGGAAGTTCAAAATGCAAAAGATGAAGGAATAGAATTTCACCTTCTGCAAAATCCAAAAAGGATTATCGGCACCAGCGATGGATTAGTAAAAGCAATCGAATGCCTAAAATACGAACTTGGTGAGCCGGACTCATCAGGCAGGCGCAGACCGATACCTATTGAAGGTTCTGAATTTACGATTGATGTAGATGCGGTTGTTGTTGCTATTGGTAACGGTGCAAATCCGCTCATCGGCCAGACAACACCGGGCCTTGCACTGAATAAATGGGGTTATATTGTTGTTGATGAAAACTGCAAGACTTCGCTTGATGGCGTTTACGCTGGTGGGGATATTGTTCTGGGCGCAGCAACGGTAATTTTAGCGATGGGCCAGGGCCGCACCGCCGCCGCGGCTATTAACGAATACCTAAAAAACAAGAAATAAGCTTGCTTCATAAGTCTGCGGCCTCTGATTTCCGTATTTCAGCTTCGATTCTGTTTTTGCGGTCCCAGATAATAAAATACATAGTCAGGCGTATATGTGCCCATAGTTTTATTACGGCGACATTAATAATTCCTACAAGGGCCAAGAATAATCCCATGACATGTTGCTTCAAGCCGTTTTCTGGCGCACTTATGATAGTATTAATTCCCCACAGTGCGACAAAGACGGACAATGCCAAAAAAATCCAATACATTATCTCGGTTTTTGTAACCCTTTTAAGAATATCTTCACATGTCGGTTGTTCTTTAAAACTTTCTGCCCAATTAAATAATCTCATAATATTTGCCCTTTCATTTAGAACTTTCTTCAAATTCTTTGAGGAGTGTTTTTGCGATCGATATATCAAGCTTTCCTTCAGCCACAAGAAGCCGAACTTTTTGATGAAATTTTGTTTTAGCCTTTTTTGAGTCAAGGATTTGCACTTTTTCTATAAGACGGTTGAGCTTGATTCTTACCGTAGGATAAGAAATACCGTATTGCTCGGCAACATCTTTCAATGACCCCGAAGCCAGCAGCAATCTCTTTATAAACTGCCAGTCTTCTTCGGATAAACTCTTAACCCATTCAGGAATTGTGTTTTCCATTATAAACTCCGAACTGTACCTTCATATTATGAAAATACACTTTAATTTTATTAAAGCAAGGAAATTTTAATAATTTTAAAATTGTTTTTAATATTATTAAAAAACAGGATTTTAGAAAAATATCATAACATTATGTTATTAAAGGTGTTACGGCTTATTTTGGGCAAACAAAGAAATCACCGTTAATTTGTGTAAGATAATAGTTTCCTCTTACTATTTTCCCCTCAAAATTTATGTTCATCTGGTTTTCATCGGCTGATTTTGTTGTATAAAAACCTTCATCGACAATTTCAACATCTCCTTTGCCGTTATTGACAGGGCCCTGATAAGTGAGAAATTTTTTATTGTGGTCAAATATGGGTGTTGCTTTTGTTTTTTGTGTTGCTAATTTTTCCGGCGGCACTTCGAGCCGCCAGGTTTTTAAACAATTCTCCTGCTCAATCATCAAATCCCAGTGAATATCTTTGCCGTGTGTGTGTTTATGAATGACAAATCGTTTTTTGGCCGGGCCTTCCACGGCTTTTTCAGCCTTTGGTCTGAATGGCAGTTATCGCAACTGCAGCAACGATATCATCGCTGTTGCAGCCGCGGGAAAGGTCATTTACCGGCTTTGCAAGTCCCTGCAGAATTGGGCCATAGGCGTTGAATCCTGCAAGTCTTTCTGTCATTTTATAGCAGATATTGCCTGCACCCAAATCCGGGAAGATAAAAACATTGGCCTGACCTTTTAAGGGGCTGTCGGGACATTTTTTGGCTGCGACCTTCGGCACATAAGCCGCGTCAAACTGCAATTCGCCGTCAATCAGATATTCGCCGTCAAATTCCTTTGCAAGTTTTTCCTTTGCAAGTTCCGTCGCCTTTATCATTTTTGCAGGTCCTTCGCCCTGGGCTGAACCTTTTGTTGAGTAAGACAAAAGTGCAATCTTCGGGACAATTCCGAACTGCTTTGCGGTTCTTGCGGTAGCAAGCGTGATGTCGGCAATTTGCTGGGCATCGGGATTTTCGTTAAGGCCGCAGTCGGCAAATAGCAGAGTCATTTTACTGTTTGTCATAAAGAACATACTCGAAACGGTTTTAATACCTTTGACTGCCTTTATGATTTGCAGTGCAGGTCTTACTGTATCAGGCGTTGAATGTGTTGCGCCAGAGACAAGGCCATCGGCCTCATTATTTTTTACCATCATTGTGCCGAAGTAAACCATTTCTTTGACAGTTTTAAGAGCACTTTCCTGCGTAACGCCTTTATTTTTGCGAAGCTGATAAAATTGTTCTGAGTAGTCTTTCAGTTTACTGCTGGTTTGATTATTTATGATATTGATATCGTTTGAGTTGGGGGTCCCTATACTTTTAAGTGCGCTGCTGATTTGTTTTTCATCGCCGAGGATAGTCAGCTTTGCCATTTTGCGGCTGACGATTTTTTTTGCTGCCTCTATTGTCCGCTCATCGTACCCTTCCGGCAGGACGATATGTTTGAAAAGGGCAGCGGCCTTTTCAAGAATCTGCTCTGAAAAATCCTTATTCGATTCCATAATCATCTACTTTTCAAAGATTAAAAGTTATATATTTAAAATGGCCGATAAGCAAAGGCCGACAACCGCGTCTGGCGGGACTCGAACCTGCAACCTTTGGTTCCGTAGACCAATGCTCTATCCAATTGAGCTACAGACGCAAGTGTATGTTTTACAATATGTTACGAAGAGCCCGATATGGGTTCAAACACTTGAGTTTACTTTACAACCGAAAGGCCGCTTTTGCAAGAGGATTACACGTTTGAAAAAAGAGCTTTTACAGATATTTCGACTACGCTCAAGACAAGCATAAGTCGTTTGTTTTCGTTCTTCGCGATGAGACGAAAAATAATGACTTACGAGAAAAAAGATTAACCAAAAATAAAGAGTTATGATAAAAACGACCACGTAGATAAAAGACTTACAAGCGTTTTTGTCAACCAAATGCGCAAGTTTTTTTGATTTTTGCGCAAGTTTTTAAAATTACGCTAAAAACTGGGGTGGAAATTTTCAATTTTTTCATTTTTTTTCGATTTTTGACCCTGAAATGACCTGGAAATGATGAGTTTTTACGAATTTCGTTCAAAATCTGCAACTACGACTTGCGCGTTTTGTTAGAAGGGGACAAAAAGAATATATAATGTAGAATGTAGGAGGTGGGAGGTAGTAGAATTTAATCCGGCTTCGATTTATTTTCGACTCGATAGGGATTTTTACAGAAAAATTTAATGGACAAATATGTTCATTAAGATATTCTTTTCGTGTATGCAGAAAGAGAATTTTGTTTCAAAATATGGTTTGAGTATTTTGGAATTTGAATTAATTATTACTTAAGAGGAGAATTGTCAACATGGCGAAAGCGGAGCAAGGTATATATCAAGGATACTCATCACCGGGTCCTGAAGACCTTACGTGCATAAAAACGATAGAAAATGAATGGAAGAGGGTAAAAGTAGATATTCGCAAGCTCATCGAAGATACACGAAAGGGAACCATAGATTTGTCAACGATGAAAAAAAAACAGATAAAGGCCATTATTGACTTAAAAAAGCACAAATTGATTAGATGCGTTTTTGCATTACCTAACCCCTCCATACTTCACATCAATAAGGAACATGCCGGCGACCTAAGTTTTGTATTTATACGAGCTGCTCCGAAATGCTACCTTCAGGTTAAGGAATGCATTAGAAATTACAGCGAGCAACATCGTTGCAGTGCATACACAACCTTAGGTCCTTACGACTTTGTGGTGAGGATGGTTGCTTTGCACAGTGAAGAGGATAATTTAAAATCGCTCCTGAGACAAGCTGCCCCTGACATTCAAGAAGAGACGGAAGAAGCCTACGGTGGGATAGCAGATAACGCTTATAAGATATCCAGAGTTACCGAGGTACGTCGATACAATACAGAAGAAAACTTTTCACCTAATATCAAGATGAAAGATTTATCTGATGCGAAGCATAGGTTTCTTGAAGAAATTCACTTGGGTCTCATGTCACCAGACATATTAACTAAAGCCTCTAACAAGAAAATATACGAGGAATTGGAAAAGAAGCATTTTGTTCTTGGAACAAGATGTGCCGTGAATTCGCCCATGCTGAAAGAGATTGTGGCCTTTATCTTGGTTAAAGGTTTAAATGCAGAACAGGTTTTGGCAAAACTAAGAGAGCAGGACGAGATGGAAGCTTCCTCTCAGAAAAAGTCATTGGATAATGTTATTTTATTGGATAATGTTGTAGATGTGTTCTCACTCAGTGGTTGGGGAACTTACAATACCCTACTTACTTGTGAATTTCCCTGTGAAGGTTTTTGTGCATGGTTGTTATATAATAGATGGATGGACGTTTTTTATAAAAGCATAGAAAGCAGATGTCTTACTTTTCCATCAGATAGTACCATTGAACAACATCCCGATAACATGCTAGGGCAAAAGAACCAAATTGCCGAGAAATATTATCCATCCACGAATGGACTTTTTCTTGGAAATTATATTTATTTCGGGAAAGAATTAACAAATCAAGTTTTTATAAAACCACAATGGCTTTGTCTGGGTAGTGCTAGTATTGGCGGAACTGGTTCAGGGAAAAGTAACACATGCCGCCAGTTGTTATATGGGATTAAGGAATCCAACAAAGAAATAACCACGAAAATTAAAACTCTTTATCTTAGTTTCAAGGGGAAAGGGTCGATTCCCCAAAAAGTCATCTCTGAACTTGGTGGTAGGAAAATGTCTGAAAAGGACTTTATGAATGTTAAGTCATTAGATGTTTTTTCTGAACCATGTTTTGTGCAATCAACGATAGGACCACAAGGAAAAGAGGTGGCTAGTAAATGTTTTAAACTGATTCAAGATATAATAAACCAAGATGATAAAAACGGGAAGCCACCAAGCCTGAAGCGTGTTGTTGTAATGGATGAAATTTGTAATGTCTTGAAAGAAGATGCCAAACTTAAAAACGAATTAAAAACGCTACTTAACACTTGTAGGGCTTCGGGAATAGCCATTGTGATTGCACATCAAGAACTTGAAGCAAGCCTTGATTGGTTATGGCAGAAGTGTCATAATTTGTTTCTGCACAGAGGCACTTATGATGAAACAGAGATAAGTAAAATTAGTGGTGTGCACGGAATAACGCAGCCTGTTTGTAATAGTTTATCAGGTTTCAAAGATGGACAAATGGTTTTTTGGACCGATGCCGAGAAAATTCCTGCGATTGTGGTAAAGCCCCCGTTAAGGGAATGACGATAAATATAACTATGAGTTCGTTACCTAAATCAATAACTATTTTTGTATATGGTGGCTGCAACCTAGATTGCATTTACTGTTATGCAGGAAAAAATTTAAAAGATAAAGCGATAAACTTAGAATTTGCAAAACTGGGAATTGAAACCTTTTTTAAGCAAAACAATGCCTATCAACTCCGTCTATTTGGGGTCGGTGAACCAACACTCGCGTTTGATCACATGGTTGAACTTATCAAATTTTCCAGATATGTTGTTGGGACATCTCTGCAAGTAGAACTTCAGACCAATGGGGTTTTTCATTCTGCTATTACCCAATGGATTGCTGATAATATTGACATTCTTTGGATATCATGTGACGGTCCACCTGACATTAACGACCGATACCGCCGGACAAAAGACGGACACCCGACAAGTGAAGTTGTGGTTGATAACATAACACAATTGGCATTCTGTAAAAAGTGCCAATTAGGAGTCCGAACTACCATCACTCAGCAAACTTCTTACAGACAGCGAGAGATTGTAGAATACTTTCATTCTCTCGGAGTAAAACATGTATGTGCGGACCCAGTTTTTTTGCCGGTAGGTTACAAGAAAACAGATACATACTTTTCAAAAGAATTATTGATTGAAGACCCAATAGCCTACGCAGAAGATTTTCTTCGTGCTCGAGAACGAGCAAATGAACTTGGCATGACCTACGATAGTATATTAACTGTCAATGCAGGTGTCGATAATTGCTATGCATGTCGAGGGTGTTATACCAACCCACACCTAACAGTTGATGGTTTCGTCACATGCTGTGACATGGCTTTTTCTGGAGATACTTCTCTGAAAGAAATGATTTGGGGAAAGTATGATCCTGCTACGCACAAAATAATAAATTATGAGCAAAATGTTAATAAGGCTTTTAACCGCCGTGTAGAAAACTTACCAAGTTGCAAGAATTGTGAATGGAAGTCTGATTGCTCCGGCGGTTGTTTTGGGGAAGCTCTCAATGAAGGTAAAGATGTTTTTGGTATAAAGCGGTTTAGCTGCCAAGCGACTAAATACCTTATGCCTAGGCTAGACAGAACACTTGTTTCCACGCTTGGACACCCGTAATCTCTCTCAGGAGTTTAAGGATTGGAAAAAACCCGCCTCTTATTTTATGAAGATGCTTATCTCCAATCTTGTGAGTCGCAAGTTGTGAGCTTTGTACCAGTAAATGACAATTTTGTCGGTTTGATTCTAACTAAGACTTGTTTCTTTCCGCACAGTGGAGGGGCTTCAGGTGATACGGGGAGAATTAACGATATGCAAACATTCGAAGCAATACTTGATACCACAAATCATATAGTCATTCACCCGATTTCAATAGAAGAGCAAACCAAATTTTGTATACATAAACCTGTCTCTTGCCGAATTGATTGGGCTAGGCGATATATGATTATGCGATTACATTCAGCTTCTCATATTATGGAGCATTTTTTATTTAGTCTAGTCCCTCAAATAAAACTCCTTGGAACAAATGTCAATGAGGAAAGAGACAGCAGTACCTACGAAACTCAGGAGCGTATACCCGATCAAATTATCGATCAGCTTAATCGCCTTACCAACGAGTTTATAGGTGGAAGCCATGAAATACGTACTTACCCAGATAATATAAATGTCTCACGAAGGGTATGGGAGTGTCACGGTATCATCCTGTCCTGTGGAGGTGTACATCCACGAAATACTCAGGAAATCGGAGCGGTTCTCATTAAGAGAAAAGGCGGGAGCAACCGTCAAAGGATCCGAACAGAACTCTGTGAGCCATAACTCAAGACGAGAAGGATACCGTTAAAAAACTTGAAGACCTTTACAGAAAGTACTAAAGATTCTTACGAATTTGCTGGGGCTAACCGAAAAACAACCCCCCCCAGCCACACCTACGGCGGATAAATGCCGGCGGTGGCCAAACAAACTCACAATAGGTTTATAGTTTTTGAAAGAATGGTTTCGATATCGTCATCATCGGTTGTGTCGAGCCAGTGGACATTTTTGAAAGTCTTGAACCAGGTTCGCTGGGCCTTGGCGAAACGGCGAGTATTAATCTTTATTTTTTCAACGGCCTTTTCGAGAGTCTCTTTGCCCGCAAGATAATCTATAATTTCAGCATAGCCGATTGCGCTGCGGGCCTGCAAACTTAACGGTTTTTCCTCAGCAAGCAGACTTTTTACTTCGTCAACAAGGCCGAGCTGGAGCATTTTTTTTACCCTTGCGTTTATTCGTCTGCTCGCTTCGGATTTTTCTCTGTGCAGTCCGATAATTTTCCAATCGCCTTTTGGCTCTGGTAAATCGAATTGCTGCTGGAAACTGGAAATTGGTTTTCCTGTTAGCTGATAGACCTCAAGTGCTCTTATTATTCGCTTTTCATCGTTTGAGTGGATTCTTTCACTGGCAACAGGGTCAATCTCGGCAAGCTTTTTATGAAGTTCGGCAAGCGATGTCTGTTTGATTTGTTCTCTAAGCTGTCGGCGGATTTGCTCATTCGTGCCGGGCCCTTCGAAGATTCCATAAAGCAGGGCTTTTATATACATCGCGCTGCCGCCGACTGCGATAACAGGTTTATTTTTTGATTCTATTTGTTTTAAGGTCTGCTCAGCGAGATTCAGAAATATATCAACACTGAACGATTGACTTGGCTCAACGACATCAATGAGGTGATAATTTATCTGCTTTCGAGCTTCTTTAGAAGGTTTTCCAGTGCCGATGTCCATCCTGCGGTAGACCTTCATCGAGTCAATGCTGAGTATTTCAGCGTCGAGTTTTTTTGCCAGCTCAAAGGCAAGCTTTCCTTTGCCGCTGGCTGTTACGCCCAGAATTAAGAGCCTTTGTTTGTCCACAATCAATGCTTGTCCTCGCGAAAGCGGGGATTTGGCTGTATGAAAACTGGAAAATATGTATAATAACAGGTCCATAAAAAAACTCCATAGCAGGGCTATTTTGGCTGAAAAAACGGAAAAAGTAGACCCCGCAGCACGGTGCGGCGGGGTAGATATCAGAAGCGCACTTGAACAGAAGGCAGAGCTTGTCAATGGTGTGATTGCCGCGGCGATTAAGGACTTTGGCGGTATCCCTGACAGGCTCAGAGAGGCGATTGAATATACTCTCGGTGCGCCGGGCAAACGGGTAAGGGCGGCGATTGTTTTGTGGTGCTGTGAGGTTGCGGCGGGCAGGGTTAACGAAGATGCCCAGACAGCCGCGGCGGCGATTGAAATGGTTCATACCTATTCGCTTGTGCATGACGATTTGCCTGCGATGGATGATGATGACTATCGCAGGGGCAGGCCGAGCTGCCATAAGGCATTTGATGAAGCAACGGCTATCCTTGCCGGCGATGCGCTTTTGACGATGGCATTTGAACTTTTATCGACGAAAATCAGCGAGCCTTCAAAAGCGGTCGAAATGGTAAAGACCCTTGCCGAGGCAGCAGGGCCTGCCGGTATGGTTGCCGGCCAGATTAACGACCTGCTGGCTGTTTTGCCTGCGGGCAAAACAGAGCAGGTGAACAGTAGAACAGGTGAGCAGGTGATGGAAAAGAGCAGCGGGTCTGATTTGCATAATATTCATATAAACAAGACGGCAAAGATGTTCAGAGCCTCCGCACTTTTAGGCGCGATAGCAGGAGGAGCATTGCAGCAGGAGAAAGATTTGCTCGGCCAGTTCGGGTTAAAATTGGGTCTGGGATTTCAGATTGCCGATGACATACTTGATGTCTCTTCTACAAGTCAGGAGTTAGGCAAGACGGCGGGCAAAGACGCCAAACAGGGAAAGCTGACATATCCAGCCGTTTTCGGTCTTGAGCAGTCAAAAAAGAAAGCTCGCCGGATAGCGGACGAGGCGGCAGAAATTCTTGAGTCTTTTGGCGAAAAAGCAAACGTTCTGAAAGAGCTTGCCTTTGCGCTTTTATGCAGACCTCTGGACTCCTTACGGAGAACAAGGTGAAACGTAGCCGCCAAGACACGAAGGCACAAAGAAAAAAGGATATATATTAAAAAACTTCGTGCCTTTGTGGCTATAAAGAATGGAAGATAAAGAATGCAGTACGAAATACTTGAAAAAATTAATTCTCCGATGGATTTAAAGCAGTTTTCGATCGCACAGTTGGAAAAACTTGCTTCTGAGCTGACGGACTTTATTACACATTCGGTCAGCCGGACAGGTGGTCATCTGGCGAGCAATCTGGGAGTTGTTGAGCTGACAATTGCGATGCATTATGTTTTTGATTTCAGCGTGGACAGGCTCCTTTGGGACGTGGGACATCAATGTTATGCGCACAAGATACTTACCGGCAGAAAAGAGCTTTTCAAGAGATTGCGACAGAGGGACGGCACCAGCGGCTTTCCGAATCCTGCAGAAAGTCAGTATGACCAGTTTGTTGTCGGCCATGCAGGGACATCGATTCCGACGGCGCTCGGCGTTGCGCTTGCATCACAGAAGCTCGGCACGAAGGAAAAAATCGTCGTTTTTGTCGGCGATGCGAGCATTGTAAACGGCCTGAATTTTGAGGCATTGAATAATTTAGGCTTGGTGAAAAGGCAGCTTCTTGTAGTGCTTAATGACAATTCAATGGCGATAGATGTTACGCAGGGGGCGATTGCGCAGTTTCTTGCGAGGGTAAGACTTAGTCATACCTACGAAGATTTGCGAAAAACAACCAGCAGGATACTTGAACATCTGCCTGTGTTCGGAAGAAAGATGGAAGGAGCACTTGAGAATTTCAAGAGGACTCTGCGAATGGCAATTACGCCGAGCAGGCTTTTTGAAAGTCTCAATATCCCCTATTTCGGGCCGGTTGACGGTCATGATATCGGCTCTCTTATACAGCTTTTTAAGGCGGTATCTCATCTTGAGAGGCCCGCGATACTGCATGCCTATACCAAAAAGGGCAGGGGCTTTAGTCCTGCGGATGATGACCCTCAGCGGTTTCATTCGACCGGTCCTTTTGAAATCAATGGTGAGCAGCTGGAAAGAACGGGACAGGGAAGAACTTTCACAGAATGTTTTTCTGATGCAATAGTTGAGCTTGCAAGAGAGGATGAAAAAATAACTGCAATTACCGCAGCAATGTCTGACGGCACGGGATTGGGAGCATTTAGGCAGGAATTCAAAGACCGTTACTATGATGTGGGTATTGCAGAATCAGCGGCAGTGGATATCGCAGCGGGCCAGGCAAAACTGGGACTAAAACCTTTTGTTTGTATTTATTCGACATTTCTGCAAAGGAGTTTCGACCAGATATTCCAGGAAGTTGCGTTGCAGAATCTGCCGGTGGTTTTCTGCATCGACAGGGCCGGCCTTGTCGGAGCAGACGGACCCACCCATCACGGCCTGATGGATATCGGATTCCTGAGAATGATGCCGAATATGGTGCTTGTCTCGCCGGCAAACGGCATCGAGCTTAAAGGCGCCCTCAAGTTTGCCGCTCGTAGCGCCTGTCCGGTGGCGATACGATATCCAAAAGACTATGTTGACGACAGTATCTGTGCCGAGATTTTTTCACACCCATTTGAGATGGGCAAAAGCATTATATTAAGGCAGCCCCGCACCTGTTTGCACAATTATGCCGAAAATACAGAATGTTTTGAAGATGCCGGCATCAGGAAATTTTCTATCCGCCGGCACAATGCAAATAGGTGCGGGGTGGCTTTAGCCGCGTATGGCAGCATGGCTATGGAGGCATTAAAGGCCGCGGAAATCCTCCACAGGACACCTTACGGTGTTGCGGCCGATAATATCGATATAACCGTTATAAATGCCCGGTTTGCCAAGCCTATAGATGAAAAAATCATTTCGTTATTGACCAATGGTTTTAGTATAATAACCGTTGAAGACCATGCCGCTGCCTGTGGATTCGGCTCGGCAGTTCTGGAAGCAGCGGCAAAGGCCGGTCT
>Ga0315294_10001643_pt1 | contig 24399 bp, 15 predicted proteins | sample YL17G13_40_MG_FD_203626 | JGI IMG/M metagenome (GOLD analysis project Ga0315294, IMG submission 203626) | Sediment microbial communities from Yellowstone Lake, YNP, Wyoming, USA - YL17G13_40 | ecosystem: Environmental > Aquatic > Freshwater > Lake > Sediment | place: USA: Wyoming | collected...
AGTGCACATTGATAGTGCTCAATAGCCTCATCGAGTTTGCCTTGCGACTGAAGTGCCAGGCCAAGGTTATTGTGCGCGGCGGCAATGCCAGGCTGCAACTGAATGGCCCGACGATAGTGGGTGATTGCCTCATTGAGTTTGCCCTGCGCCTGGAGTGCAAAACCCAGCATGTTTTGTACTGCTGCTACATCGGGGGTCTGCATCAACATATGTTCAGAAAGACTGGCTAAATCACGCCAGCGGCCCAGATAACGTTGCGTAGCAACCGACTCGGTACCAGCCAATACCAAAACAATCATTATTGCCATCGTCTGCCGCAATGTGCGCCTACCAGTAATGCCAACCCCACAAAACCAACCCAAAAACAAAGCCAGTATCATCAACAGCCCCACAGAAGGCAGGTAAGCAAATTTGTCCGATGCTATAACATCACTGAAGCCTATAATCTGCATGGTAGGCAGAATTGCCAAAAAGAAAAATAGCCAACCCGTCAGTGGTCCCCGTGTCCAGCGAAGTGAAATCGCCAGCAATGGAATCAGTATGCACGTACCAATAACACCAGCCAGCACCATCGGATGTGACAGTCCCAGCGGTACGGGGTACGCATAGTATGAGGACAGCTTTGCCGGCCAGATCATCTTGTAAAGATAGAAAACAATATTGTGACAGAGCACCAGCGGAATACATTGTGGACCATACTCAACAGGTAGCTCCACACCATGGGTGCGGGATTGTGAAACATATGTAATAATTGCAGAGACCCCTCCAACTATAAAGAAGGGCAGCTTCTCAAGAATCCCTTTCCAACTTAGCCGATTCAGCGGCCAAAAGTCCAGCAACAGCAACAAAACCGGCAGCGGCGTACTTGTCGGCTTGGACATCAATGCCAGCACGTATGTTACAAGACAGCCAGTATAAAGCTGCCAGGTGCTCCTGCGGGTATAACGGACATAAATAATCAGGGACCATAGCGCAAAAAATGCCGCCAACAGCGTCTTACGTTCACCAACCCAGGGAATAGGTTCCACCGTCATCGGGTGAACGCCAAAAAGTAAACCCACCGCTGCTGCTATCCAAGCCTGGCCAAACAACAGGTAAAGCAGCACAATTATCAGAGTAGTATTGGCGACGTGCAAGGCAAGACTAGTGCGATGAAACGGCTCCAGGTTATCTGCTCGGCCACCCAACGCACAATCGGTCATCAGTGAAATCATCGACAACGGCTGGTAGTATCCCCCAACGGTTGACGGCTCTAATACCTCAGTGAGAAATCTGCGGACCGATGTCCAGCTTGGATTTTGCACCAAAACATTATCGGTGAGGTATTGACCGTCATCAAAAGATAATACCCGGGCTGACAAGGCCGGCCAATGCACTACGATAACAGCAACGCAAACAACAAAAATCAAAATTGCCAACAAGGCGGTTCCAGAAGTTAACTGCTGCGGCAGGTCTTTACCGCCTCGGCTAACAACGTTTCGTCGGTGCGTTTTACCCATATATGGCCATGTTATCACAAAACACACATTGCTACAAGAAGCCGGTCTCAATCCTTCAGACAACAATATAAATGATTCGTATCTTGGGGGGAATTTGCTTAATAACTATATATCATAAATTGAGAATGTCCCCTCCTTCAGGTCTCAATAATAAATTGAACGGAGTTGACCACACAACTTAGTATCGCCGGATTTCGGCTAAGGTTTCGGATTTTTGTAAGATTCCAGCTGCTTGCGGAAATAATCCGCCAGCTTACTATCATGCGAAGCAGAAGCTAAGTCGAGGCATTTCTGGGCAATTGCTGCAGCCCGGTCGAACTGGCCGGCGGCTGCATATGCTGCCGCCAATGTTCTAAGGATTGTAGCATTTTGATACCCTGTTAACTCGGCCGCACGCTCAGCAAGAGCAATTGCCTGGCCGGGGTCGCGCATCCCTGGGTCTGGATGCGTTGCAAGAATCCACGCTATACTATTTATAGGCAACGGCCAATCCGGCTTGGCAAGCATCGCCTGCTGATAGTGGCTCAGTGCCTCATCAAGCTTGCCCTGCGATTGAAGGGTATTAGCCAGGTTATAGTGGGCCTCGGCAAAATCGGGCTTCAACTGCACAGCTTGACGATAGTGACTGACAGCCTCATCGAGCTTGCCCTGCGACTGCAGCAGATTGCCAATGTTGCTGTGGGTTTCAGCAAGTTCGGGCTTCAACTCAAGGGCTCTATTGTAATGACTGATTGCCTCATCAAGCTTACCCTGCGACCGAAATGCGTAGCCTAAATTGTGATGTGCCTTGGCGTAGTCGGGATTGAGCTGCAGTGCACATTGATAGTGCTCAATAGCCTCATCGAGTTTGCCTTGCGACTGAAGTGCCAGGCCAAGGTTATTGTGCGCCGCGGCAATGTCAGGCTCCAATTGAAGGGCCCGACGATAGTGGATGATTGCCTCATTGATTTTACCCTGTGATTGAATCGCATAACCCAAGTTGTTGCGTGCCGTGCCATTGTCGGCAGTTACTTGCAGCGCATGTTCAAAAAGAGTAATGCTGTTATGCCAATATCTTGCCTGCATCCGCGTGCACACAAATAGGGCCGCAAGCACCACCCCGGCAGATATTCCCAGCACAATCTTTCGACTTCGCCATTTGGCGGAAAGTTCAGCAGCACCCCAACCGACTATAACAAAAATACCAATCGATGACAGGTAGGTATAGCGGTCAGCCATAGCCTGGTCCCCTACCTGAACTAAGCCGATGACCGGCACAAGAGTCCCCAGATACCAAAACCAACCGACCAGCAGGTATTTGTAGCTTCGAGCCAGTTGAACTACCAAAATAGATATGCCCACCAGCGCAACACCGGCAACTGCACCCTGCCATATTGCCAACTTATCACCGGGATGGGGATAAAACACCGCTAAGTTGCTTGGCCAAATCATTTTCCAGATATATCCCACGTAAGAAACAGCGGCGTTGGCGATGCGTATGTTTAGGGGAAGTATATGGATGTCCTTTACCGCGCCGGCGGTTTGCTGTACAATAAGAGTAATAACGCTTGAAGCAACAGAAAGAACGAAGAAAGGCGATTTCTCACAAATCAAGCGGTAAAAGATACGATGATTATTATCTTTTACAACCAGGTCATTCTTAAACCGGCCAAGAGGCCAATAATCCAGCAGCAGCAATACAAATGGTAAAGTCACAAGCATCGGCTTGGTCATAAGGCCCAGTGCAAAAATTAACAGTGTCCCCAGATACCAGCGCCGCTCCAGACGTTTCGAATATCGCAGATAGGCGGCGATTGTCAACATCCAGAAAAATCCGCTCAAGAGGTCTTTACGTTCAGCTACCCAGGCAACGGATTCGACATGAAGCGGATGTAATGCAAATGCACCGGCAACAAAGGCGCTTTGCCAGACTGCGCCGGTCATTTGCCTAAAGATGCCGAAGAGCAACAACGCGTTTATCGTATGCAAAAGTAAATTAATCAGATGGTGCCAGCCGGGATCAGTCCCAAATAACTGACAGTCAAGCATATGTGACAGCCAGGTAAGCGGATGCCAGTTACTGGAGTGACCGGTTGTGAAAGCCCAAATGATACCATCGCGGGTAAAGCCGGCCCGGACATGCGGGTTTTCAGTGACATAGTCGGTGTCATCATAATTGATGAAGTCGTTGTTGCGTACCTGCCAAAAAACCGCCAGTGTGGTCAGCGTCAAGGCCAGATAAATACAGAGAACCTGATATTTCTTCGCTATTTCATTCCTGTGTTTGGAAGATAACTGCGCCCTGACCATGTCCTTATGTTACCTTAAAACACGTTTTGGCACAAGAACTCCGCCAAAATGATAACTAACTATAAACAAACAATCAGCAATTCCAGCAGGACTCTTTACAGGAAAGGTTTATGGCGCCAAAAGGTCAAGTGCCCTGGTTTGGGGGGTTGCCTGAGGGTGGTTGGGCTGTACCGGGAATGAAACTTTTTATAGCGGATTTGGCAAGCAGCAGAATCTGTTTGCAGATGCTCTTGCAGACGTGCGGCAACGAAAATCTCAGCGGAATAAGCTCAGCCGGTTCGAAATCCGTACATGTATTTTTGGAAAAATCATCGCCCAGTATTTCTATTTGGTCCGGATTTGAGCAGCCAAACTTGATTTGCCTTGCGGTTTTGATAATCGGCAGGTCTTCGGGTTTGATGTTCACCAATTCGCAGCAAATGGTTTCACAGGCAATTGGGTCAATTCCGCCGATTATCCAGCCAAGAGGTCTGGCCCTGCCGCGAATCGGGCCTGGGCCATCCATAGCCACCACAGCATCAATAATCGTTAAGGCAGGCTTTAGAAACTTGAATATCGCAATGAGTAACTCGCAAAAATCATTATGTCTCTTGCCTCTTGCAAAATGCCAAAGGGCCTTTCGCTTGCCGCTGACACAGCCAAACATATTTTTAACTGCAAATGTCGCCACTAGCTGCTGATGCGATTTGAACTTCGGCAGGTTTATGATGACATCAGCATCAAGCGCAACCGAACTTATGCCAACGGTGGTGTCCCTTACTGCTATCCGGCAGCTTTGTGGCTTGTTGAGCTGCTTTATCGGCACGGACAATTTCTTCAACGGCTCTTCCAATTCCAGCGCTTTTACACAGGCAAACACATTGCCCCACGCCGGTGAATCACCAACAAAAGGCTTTGCGCCGAAATCTTTTAATAACCTGGCGACCTCAAGAATTATTGCCGGATCGGTCTGGGTAGCGCAATGGCGCGGACGCGGAGCAATGAAATTCGGCTTAAGTAAGACGGTGTCGCCACGACCTACGAATTTCTCAAGTCCGCCGAGCAGCTCAAACTGTCTGCGTATGGCCTCGGCAACCTTGGGCTGACCGTAATCATTACATCGGGTTAATACCACCCTGGGGTCAGGCATACCGCAACTCAATCATCGATGTTCGTACAAACAAATAAAAACGTTCTGAGAACAGCTTTGCGCTCATTGCGATTGCTAAAGAATAAGCTGCTTAGAGTCATTTGGTTGCTGACGTATTTTCCCGGCCCCAACAAGAAAAAGTCACCCGGGCTCATTTTCAATTCAAAACCAACGGTAGTAAAAACCATCTCATTGGATTTTTCGTAAGCGGCCGAGTCGGGGAGTGGAATTCGTATGGGTGACCCAAATACCGGCTGGGCCTTAACGCTGCAGACCCCTCTTGAACCGGGAATTTTGTCGGCTTTTATCCACAAGACAAGCGCTCCGGGTCCAATAGTAACACCTTCCATAGACCCTTTGGTTGAAACATAAAACACAGTTTGCTCACCGGATAACTTTGCGATGGGAAGGTCATTAGGCTGACCATCGGTCAGTAACAACAAAACTGTCTCCGCCTTTTTGGCACCAGCAGCGCGCAGTAAATCGTTGACCTTATCGAACATTTCATCCTGGCCGAAGCCGGCTAAAAACAAGTTGGCTTTGAAAGCCTCGTAATCATTAAATCGCAACGGCTTTGTGTACAGCATCTGCCAAACATCGGTCAGCGAGCCAATTTTCTCTGCTGGTATTTCGAAAACATAAACGTCAAAATTTATCGTTTTTAGCCGTTCGATGCCGGGTTGTTCATTACTCTCAGAGGGCAGCAAATCTGTGATTTTGACTCGCTCCCATATGGGCCGGTCCTTCTTGGAACCGGCACAGCCTGTCAGCAACAATCCTAAACAGCCCAAAACCGCGATTCGTGCAAAAGACATCATAAAGACAAACTAGCGATTGCGCAGGCAACTGTCAATGAATGTGTTTTCGAAATACGGTATTGCGCCGCCCAGCCAAGTTCACAAAAAAGGCCTCTATCTATCGGCTCGAAAAAGTCCAGATTTAATCTCCTTGCAAAATTGGGGCGATAAATGTAAAGTAAAAGAAGTTTAAGGAAAGCTTGCAACCATCACCAGCGATGTGGACTATTGGGGAATAGTGTAATGGTAGCACAACTGACTCTGGATCAGTTAGTCAAGGTCCGAATCCTTGTTCCCCAGTTGCTTCTTATCAAACAACCAATCAAAAAATAAACACCGGAAATCATTCGACAGGTTCTGCTTCATATTAAACCCATCGGCATGCAGAACAATAAGTTCAGTTTACATCAGCGCCTGCGACACGAGTCTCCACAAAATCTGAGTTTCTATATACTCAATACGATTTTTCTCCTGAGGTGTGACATACTGTTGTCACATCACCTAAAAAAAAGTGGTCAAACCGTTTGTCGTAATCGATATTCATTCCAGATGCGGATGTGGAGATAGAAGAAGTCGAAAGCGAATCCATGAAGCAGCCAGCCGTGCTACCTCCCCGGGGGGGAGAGACTGGCACGGCTGGGCTATTTACGTGCCGTTCTACTAGCTGAAATTGTGCATCGCATATCACGCAGAACAAAAAGCTCTGTACACCTTACACACAACTTGTCCCGCCTACTCGATTTGCCTTCTGTAAAGGCGGGTCTGAAGGGCGTTTTGCCATGCCGTCCAGCTTGAATCACCCGGCTCATTGTCAATCGCGGCTGTCACCTGGCCTATCTTCGCATCTAAATCATCAATATAATTGACCATAAAAGCCTCCGGCGTTGCAGGCAGCTTCGGCGAGCCAAATTCATACTGGCCGTGGTGCGACAAAATAATATGCTCAATGGAATCTAAAATCGTTTTGTCGATCGGTGTCCCCCTGGCATGGAGAGCATCAGCCTTTTTACTTACCATAACCAAACTTTGAACGATATGCCCTATCAACTGACCCGAATCGGTGTACGAAAATGTCATGTCGTATGTAAGCTCCTGGGTCTTGCCGATGTCGTGAAAAAAAATCCCAGCCAGAACCAAATCAGCCTGCACCTGCGGATATAACGGCAATATCGCAGTAGCCACCTGCAGCATAGTATGAGTATGCTCCAGCAATCCGCCCAGATAATTATGATGCAGTTTCACACCGCCCGGCGCGGTACAGAATTTCTCCATCAACTCGGTGTCCGCCAGGAATTCTCCCGCCAACGCCTTTAGCTGCGGATTTTTTATGCCCCCTATAATACTTCTTACATCCTTGAACAGCTGCTTGGTATCTTTGTCCGTCCGCGCCAGAAAATCCTCAAGGCCGATTTTGCTGGGGTCAACAATACTTACGCTATTTACAACGATTTGCAGATTGTTCTGGTAAAGCTCACTTCTTCCCTGTATACGAACAAAGCCCGGCTTCGGCAGTGCAGCGTAAACCGCTTCCGTCGCCTGCCACATCCGCCCGTTGATCTGGCCTGTGCGGTCGCAAAGATACATCGCTATATACAGGTCGCCTTTGGTCGTGCTTCGCAAAATCGGCTCCCTTACAATATAAATATCATCGATTTGCTCGCCCGGATTGATTTCGTTGATGAATTTGTGCGCCATTGCCTGCTCCGTACCAATACATTTCTGTGAAAGTTTAAGGTCTCCAAAATCATATTGTCAAACCCGCCTTTATGCAAGAAACGATTTCCCCCAAAATCAAAAACCTATGAATATTCGGGTTAGGCTTGCAACTATTGGTGCTTTGGGCTATAAATATACGGTATATTTGCCGGACAAATTTTGAAAAATTGAAGGAAAAAACATGAGATACAGCCGGATGTTAATTCCAACCGTCAAGGAAGTTCCTGCCGACGCCGAAATTACCAGCCACCGGTTAATGATTCGTGCCGGCCTCATGCGCAAATTGGTAAGCGGCACATATACTTATCTGCCGCTGGGATGGCGCAGTCTGCTGAAGGCAATAAATATCGTCCGCGAGGAGATGAACCGCTCCGGCGCACAGGAAATCCTGATGCCCGCCGTTCAGCCCATCGAATTATGGCAGCAGACCGGCAGGGACGTCGATTACGGCGAAACAATGGCAAAATTCAAAGACCGGCACGGCCGCTTGAATGTCATCGCCCCTACCGCCGAGGAAGTCGTCACCAGCATCGCCGCCAACGAAATAAATTCATACAAGCAGCTGCCGATGAATATCTACCAGATTAGCTTCAAATTCCGCGACGAGTTCCGTCCGCGATTTGGTGTATTGCGCAGCCGCGAATTTATCATGAAGGACGCATATAGTTTCCATGCCGACGAAAAAAGCCTCGATGAAACTTATCGCGTTATGTATGACACATATTGTCGAATCTTCAAACGCTGCGGCCTCGACTATGTCATCGTTGAAGCCGAGTCAGGCGAGATGGGCGGCTCAGGCTCACATCAGTTCACAATCCCCTGCGATTCCGGCGAGGACATAATCGTTTACACCGAAGATGGCTCTTACTCGGCAAACCTCGAAAAAGCCGCCGTCGACCCCCCTGCGGTGAGCGCCGTCGAACCGCCGCCGAAAGAAAAAACCAGCGCCAAATTCCCACCCATCCAGGAAGTTCATACGCCGAATATAGGTAGTATCGAAGCAGTGTGTGCATTTCTAAAAACCCAACCAAAGGATATGATTAAGACACTGATTTATTCCAGCGGTAACGGTGTAATCGCAGCCTTGGTTCGCGGCGACCATGACTTAAACCCCGAAAAACTAACCCAGGCTCTGGGCGGAAGACATGCCGAACTGGCTGACCAGACAACTATAGAAAAAGTTACCAGCGCCAAAGTTGGTTTCGCCGGGCCGGTTGGTCTCGCCGCCAAAGTCGATAAAATAATTATCGACCACGCTGTGGCAGCGATGGCTATCGGTGTTACCGGTGCAAACAAAACCGACTATCACGTCAAAAATGTTGTCCCCGGCAGAGATTTCCCGCTCAAAGGCGAAAATATCATCGTTGCCGATATTCGCAATGCCGTCGAAGGTGACAGTTACAAAGGCAAAAAACTGCTTTTCAAACATGGCATTGAAGTTGGTCAGGTATTTAAACTTGGAACAAAATACAGCCAAAAGCTCGGTGCAAAATTCCTCGACGAAACTGGCAAAGAAAAAATCTGCACCATGGGCTGCTATGGCATCGGCATAAACCGAATCCTCGCTTCTGCAATTGAACTTGGCAATGATGAAAACGGAATTATCTGGCCCATCAGCATCGCCCCATTTGAGGTCCTGGTCACCTGCGTTAATCAGGATGATAAAGAGGTAGCGCAGACCGCTGAAAAAATTTACGAACAGCTGCAAAATAACGGGATTGATGTATTGCTGGATGACCGCGACCTTCGCGGCGGAGTAAAATTCAAGGATGCAGACCTCCTCGGAATCCCCATAAGGATTACCGTCGGCAAAAAAGCCGTCGCCGAGGGTAATATTGAAATAAAACTGCGGTCGAAATCAGAAAGCACCAAAGTAGCAATCGAGAAAGCGGCAGATAAAGTAATAGAACTTGTTAACTCACTGAAAAAACAATTGAATCCCTAAGCATACTGATTGACAACACAAATGTGGAAACTGACAAAACCCAAGCCGGTCAAACTGATAATCGGAATTTTGGCCGCTGACCAGTCCTGCCTGGCGACCGCCGTGGAGGCGATAACTTCCAAATTCGGCAAGGCTGACCTTATAAGCGACACCTGGCCTTTCGACCAGACCGATTATTACAAAGACCAGACCGGCGAACACATCCTCAGACAATTTATCAGTATTGAACGGCTTACCGACCCCGGTAACTTAGCGAAAATCAAACACAAAACAAACAAACTCGAACAAAAACTTGCCCGCCGTTTGTCTGGCGGGTTGGCGGCAAAATTGGCTGCCAGCGTGCCGCGACCTATAAATCTGGACCCCGGCATAATTGAGCCTTCAAAACTTGTCCTGGCCACAACAAAAAACTACTCGCATCGTATATATATCGGCAAAAAAATGTACGCCGAAGTAACACTTATCTTCGACAAAGGACGTTGGCGGCCTCTGGAATATACTTACCCCGATTATAAACAGCCCTGTTACCTGGATTTTTTTGAAAAAGTCAGAACCCGATTACTGGAGCAATTAAGATCGAAACACTAACCATACTGGCAATAATCTTACTAATCAGCTCGTTTGTACTGTCGCTGGCCTTAACAGCTGCCGTAAGAAAGCTGGCTATGCGCGCGGGCTTTGTTGCGCATCCAGCCGTTGACAGATACCACCAATCGGTCGTCCCCCTTGGCGGCGGGATTGCAATTTTTATTACCATAGCAGCCTTCATCTCAGCTGCCATGGCAACAGTAAAGTTTCTCGTCTATCCGGGCCGTCTTAATTGGCTCGGAGATTCCGTTACTACCTATGCCGCCGGTTTCTTAAATAAAATTCCTCAGCTTGCGATTGTATTGCTCTGTGTCTTCTTTCTGTTTGCGCTCGGGCTTTGGGACGATAGAAAACATCTCGGACCGTTTTTTAAACTCGTCGTTCAATTCGCGGTCGCGATAATCGCCGCCGTTTTTGCGGATATTCGTGTTGAGTTTTTCATAGAAAGCAAAATAGTCACTACAACCCTTTCAGCGATTTGGGTGGTCTTGATTATTAACGCGTTTAACTTCCTTGACAACATGGATGGCTTGTCCGCCGGCATCGCAGCAATAACCTGCAGCATCTTATTTATCGTAGCAGCCCTGAGCGGGCAGGTCTTTGTGGGCGGCATGGCGCTCGTTTTTGTAGGAACATTGCTGGGGTTCTTGGTATTCAATTTCCCTCCTGCCAAAATTTTTATGGGCGACGCGGGTTCTCTGGTGGTAGGTTTTTTTGTGGCACTGCTGACCCTGCGCACAACATATTATCACCAGGCGATTAGTGGCCGATGGTATCCGGTCTTTCTCCCCGTTCTTGTTATGGCGGTTCCGCTTTATGACTTCCTCAGTGTAACCCTGCTCCGCATAAGTCAGGGCAAAAGCCCCTTCGTTGGTGACACGCAGCATTTTTCCCATCGATTAAAAAAACGCGGATTGACCGATGCTCAAACGGTTCTGACTTTATATCTGGCCACACTCTGCACCGGCCTTGGCGGAACTTTCCTTTACCAGGTCAATCTGGCCGGCGCGGTTCTAATCTTTGCTCAAACATTTATGATATTGGCCATTATCGCCATCTTCGAAACCACCGCCCAAAATGACAAAAGTCCAAACTAATTCAACCTGTTCCAAAAGTAAAGGGCTGGTGTTCTTTGAATACGCTGCCCTTGCTATATGCCTCTGCATAATCGCGCTTCGAACGACATTTACGGAAAGTCCCGATGGCCTGTCAGCCGACCAGCCTATTGGTCTTAGCAACAGCGTATACAGCTTATCGATATCAACGCTGCTGATATCTCTGCCTGTCCTGTGGTTTATGGCGGCTTTGTGTAGCAGAAAATTCTCGTACCGCTTTACAGGTATCGAAATCGGTCTGGGTCTGCTTGTGATAGCCTCTGTTGTCAGCGGTTTTGCCGCTCCGGAAAAGCGGGCCGCAATCACCGACGCTGTTTGTCTGCTTGCGCCTCCGCTTTTCGCTATCCTGCTCGTACAGATACTGGACCGCCAATCAAAAATAAGACTGGTGCTTGTCGTCATTGCTGCTCTAGGCGTAGTGTCAGCCTGGCAGTGTGCCGAGCAGTTTTTCGTGAGCAACCAGTTGACGATAGAGCAATATGAAAAGGCGCCGCAGACCATACTCGAACCGCTCGGCGTACAACCCGGCTCTTTCCAACAATTTCTTCTGGAGCATCAGCTTTATTCAAAAGGGATTCGCGGCTTTTTCACAACAAGTAATTCCGCCGGCTCATTCGCTTTACTTTCATCATTTGCCGCCATAGCTTTATTTTTGGAGAAACTTAAAAGCCGAAACACTGGAACATCCCTGTCACGGCCCCTCATCACGTCCGGCTTAGCAGCTGCAGCAGTCATTTTGGGCCTTGCTATTACCCGGAGCAAAGGTGCAATTGCAGCCTCTCTGCTTGCGGCGCCAATATTTGTTATATATCTTTTGTTCGGCAACCGGCTGAGACCCCACAAGAAAGTTATAACTATCGTCTGCCTACTGGTTCTCATCGCCGGCAGCTGTGTGTTTGTTTGGTACGGACTGACCCACGAGCGACTGCCCGGTGGAAACTCATTGCTGGTTCGGTGGCAATATTGGGTAGCATCGGTCCGGATGTACGGCGACCATCGGCTTACCGGTATTGGGCCGGGCAACTTCGTCTATTTCTATCCCAGCTACAAATCTGCCGGCGCGATGGAAACAGTTACAGACCCTCACAATTTCCTGCTCAGCATCCTGACTCAATACGGCCCGCTTGGTTTGGTCGGATTTTTAGCTATGATTTTTGTGCCGTTGCTATGGAGAACATCCTCTGCGGGCGATACCTGCTCATCACAAACCCCTCAGCAGGGATTGGAACTCAATAAATTAGCGTCCTTTTTCTTTTTGGTTATTCCCGCGGTCGGATTGCTGCTCATCAGACCTATCATTATGCCCCTTGTTGCGGCTGACAGTCCAGAAGTGATAGCTTACTCAATATTCGTATTATACGTTACACCCGTAGTTGCATTTGCTGTAGGCTGTTGGCTCTTAGCAGCAAATGCAAGCACAGCCAGAATACCCAGCCACAATATTACCGCTGCTGCCCTTTGGTGTGCAGCCGTTGGTGTTCTTGTTCACAACACCATCGACTTTGCCATTTTCGAACCAGGCGTATGGACCACTTTTTGGACAATAGTAGCCTGCCTGATTGCACTAAATCTCCGGCAACAATCTCGGCCGCAGCTGATTCTAACACTGTCGCCTTCCGCGACCATAGCGGCGGTAACGGGCGGGATAGTAGTGATTTGGGTTTGTATTAATTACTCTCTAATTCCGGTGGCCAAGAGCATTGCTAAAATAGAACGGGCCCAGCAGGCTGGTTCGCAAGGTCAATTCGAACAAGCTCACAGTCTTTTAGATGCCGCCGCCAAAGATGACCAGCTAAGTCCTGCCGCATTGTATCTGAACGGCCAATTGTATCTACAACAGTATCGCCGCTCTGCTTCAAAACAAACACATCTGCTGCTGCGCTCCGAGCAGCGACTGCAGAGCGCAATCAACCGTAACAGAATCGACTTCAAGAATTTTGAGCGATTGAGCGAGGTTTATTCCTTGCTCGCGGAAGCTCCGGCACAGCCAAGAACCGAATGGCTGAACAGAGCTTACGATAGCCTCGCACCTGCCATCGGGTCTTACCCGGGCTCAAGCAGACTACATTTCAAATTGGCCAAAATCGCTGAGCAGCTGGACAAAACAGATGTCGCCATCAACCACTATAAAAAAGCTGTTGAGATCGAAGATAGCCATCGCCGCCTGTTTCAGTTAATGTACCCCGGCCGCGAAATCTTCAGCCGACTCGGCGAAGAAAATTACCAGTCCGCAAAACAGCAAATAAAACAGCTTGGTGAAAAAACAACCCCCTGACCTGCAAGGTTATCCCTTTTCTATCTTGTTCATTACTTCATCAGCTATGTCGAAGTTAGCATACACATCCTTAACATCATCGTGGTCTTCAAAACCTTCCATCAGAGCGATTACTTTTCTGGCTGTGTCCTCATCGTTGATGGGCACCGTACTCTGAGGCACCATGGATATCTCTGCAATCTGTGTTGGTATGTTTTTGCTGTTAAGGGTCTCTTTCAGTCTATCAAAGGCGATTGGTTCACAGATTATCTCGTAGACACCCCCTGTAGTTTTCACATCCTCTGCACCTGCCCCCAATGCAATTTCCAATAGCTCGTCTTCGTTAACGTCAGCAGTTTGTACCGTGATAAGTCCTTTCTTTCTGAACATCCAGTTGACGCAGCCGCTTGCTCCTAATAACCCGCCGTATTTTTCGAAAAGCCTCTTGATTTCAGGCGCGGTCCTGTTGCGGTTGTCCGTCAGTGCATCAACCATAATAGCCACGCCGCCATGTGCATAGCCCTCGTAGAGCACCTCTTCAAAAGTTACTCCCCCAAGCCCACCGGTCCCCTTCTTGATTGCCTTTTCAATTGTATCTTTCGGCATATTGGCCGCTTTGGCCTTATCGATTGCGTACCGCAAATGCAGGTTTTGAGTCGGGTCGCCGCCGTTCTTGGCCGCAACTATCAGTACCCTCGCCAATTTGCTCCATATCTTGCCTCGCTTGGCATCGACAACCGCCTTTTTATGCTTTATCCCTGCCCAGTGTGAATGACCTGACATAACCGCTCCTGAAAACAAGTTACAAACCAGCCATGAACAACGGACAAATTATAATAACTCCCCTGCCGCAAGACAACTAAGGATTTTGGGGAAAGAACAAGTGCGGGGTAGTTTTAAACTCTCCGCCCATGTGAGATATTTCCCACAACAATATTATTCAGAGTCGGCTTGGTCGTGTGGAACTATAACAGTTGCGCTATGGACTGTAGAGTTTCCGGAACCATCCACTGCCTGATAGGTAATAGTGTAAATCCTGCCGGTGCCGATTCCGCCGCGCTCAGCCCTAAAATAAATAGAGCCATCATCGCGTATCTGGATATCGCCGGAAGTGTCCCCGTCACCCAGCCCATCATCTTCTTCGCTGCTGGTGATGGTTACCAGTGAAACCCGCGGCAATTGGGCACAGTTGTCAGTAACCGTCCAGACCGGGGTAACCTTGACCATCTTGTGATTCGGCGGCCAAAGTGTCGTCGGTGTAACAGTCAGAACAAACTCCGGTGGGATTGTATCCTGGACAATCACCGTTCGGGTTATCTGCACAGAGTTGCCTGCGGTGTCAGTTGCATCATAGGTTATCACATATTTTCCGCAAGTTGAGGTATCAACTATATCACCACCAATCACAACCTGTACACTACCGGCGCAATTATCCAAAGCCGTTGCACCAGCTTCAGTGTAACCATCCACGCCGCACTCCAAGACCATTGTGGATGAACCATTGAGGGTAATCACAGGCGGGGTTGTGTCCTGAACAATAACGGTTCGAGTTACTTGTGTCGAGTTGCCTGAGGAATCTGTCGCACTGTAGGTTACTGTATATGTTCCGCAAGTTGAGGTATCGACTGTATCACCACCAATCACAACCTGTACACTGCCGGCGCAATTATCTAAAGCCGTTGCACCGGGTTCAGTATAAGTATCAACTCCGCATTCCAAAACCATTTCAGATGAACCATTGAGCGTGATTACAGGTGGGGTGTTATCCAAAACTGTTATCACTACTTCGTTAGGTTCAGAATCAAGGATTCCGTCATTTACAATCAACTCGATGTGATGCTGGCCTAATGGAAGTTCGATGGTAATAATTGCTCCATCTGAGGCGATGTCACACTGCGGATTCCAATTGGGGTCTTCCGGCGTGGTTAGCCAAGCCTTTGTCAAAGTTGACAAGTCAGGCAAAGTCCTTTCGCCTTGCGACCACCGTTCAGCAAGAGCAGCAAAATCCAGCATATTAACAATACCATCACCGCCTGTTGTTGTCATCGTTTCGCCACCAACAGTCCAACTCCACTTGTAGATAAGCTGGTCATCGTCCTCGTCATAAGAAGCTGAGCCATCAAGAGTAACTTAGGCTGCACAATCAGGGCCGGCATAAACAGTCTGGTCTGGGCCGGCATCTGCAATCGGGATATGATTAAATTCATCCGCACCCATATCGACTTGGCCACCGATTATGCGAGGTTGATTGTCAATATCGGTGTCCGGCAATCCGCCGGTCGGCGTATTAGTCCCCGCATTTATGCAAGGAGAATTGGCCGTAAGATGATAGTTATCCGGCGCCAGCGACGGGTTGTTGTTGATGTTGCCTGTGCCGCCGGAGGACCAACCCTGAACGCAGCAGTAACTGACGACCGATGTGGCACTGCTGTCACGAATTTGCGCCAATTGCCCTGTGCCAGACTGGTCACGGTTGCCCCAGAAAATACAGTTAGTGAGCTCTTGGTTGCTTTGGTTAAAGTTTACGATTCCGCCACCCCACAGCGCCGAATTTGCGACAAAAGTGCAGTTGGTTATTGTCGGGTTGCTGCCGGAGTTCCAAATACCGCCAGCATTATCAGAAGATGAATTTCCGGTGAAAATGCAGCTTTTCATAACAGGGTTGGAATTGCCGTTGAACATTGCGCCGCCATAGCCTCTTTCTGAACTTGGGTTTGACCTCTGGATTGAGTTTGCGCTGAAGGTACAGTTATTTAAGACCGGGTTGCACCCACCAAAGTTAGCTATGCCCCCACCTGCGCAACTGTTGTTTGCACTGAATGTGCAGTTGGTTACTGTTGGGCTGCTGTTCTGGTAGTTATACATTCCACCGCCGAGGAACGACGGCCAGGGTCTTGTCGTAGTTGAATAGGCGGAGTTATTGGTAATTAAGCAGTTGGAGATTGTAGGGCTGCCAGCGGAATTGTATATGCCGCCGCCATTGAAGTTAGAGGAAGAAGAGCCGTTGGCATTTCCAGCGGTGATGGTGAAGCCATCTAATACAGCCGTATTATTTGTTCCGCTGCCGGTTACAACGTGATAGCTGTTGTCCGTGTTGGAACCTATTGTGCCTATGTCGCCGCTCAAGATGGTCTGGTTGGTCTGGATATTCCTTTCATCAGGGTCTGGTTCGCCGAAGCCGGCGTAGCCGCCCATAATAGCCACGCCTTTCTTGAGCTGAAAGGTTGCGGAACGGTTACCTAGTGTGACACCTTGGCCCCGGTCGGGTTTGTAAACGCCTTTAGCCACACATATCCTGTAACCGTTTTGGGCGGCAGCGAGGGCATTCTGAAGATAATTATAGGCATCGGCCCAGGAAGAACCGTTATTTAGGCCGGCGGCATCGGCGTCGACATAAATGGTTGGAGGAAGGTTGGACCCTTTGACAGTGAAGGTATAGGGATTCCTGTCTGAATCATTGCTGGGTATAGAGACTGTAGCGGTGCGAACACCTTCCTGTGTCGGGCGGAATGTGATTTCAAATGTAACCGATTGGCCCGGCGTAATCGATGTCGAGGGCTGGACTGATACCGAAAAGTCGCCGGCATTGGCACCGGTGATGCTTACCGGCGGGGACGCCGTCAGGACAAGATTTTCGTCGCCCAGGTTTTTGACTGCGAAGGTAACGGATTTACTGGACGGCGGCATTACCAGACCAAAATCGTAAGTGCCCGTATTCTCGGGGATATAAATTGCGTTCTGTTCGATGCGGATTATGGGGCTGGGAACCAGCACGCCCTGAGCAATCCAGCCCAGGTGACAGGGTCTCCATTCCGCTGCTGCCGGGTCTATCCTCGCTGCCAAAAGCAATCTTGCCTCATCCGGAAGCATCATACGCGTTCTGGTGGTGTAAGCCTGGCCGGGATAAAGGTCGCCGTGCTGGCATATTCCTCCGACGGCAGTGTGGTTAAAAACCGTACTTTCAGCCGATGCGAACGTAAATTGAAATCCTGGTGCTGTTAATATATTTCTCAGATTAGCGTACCTATCATCGCTGTTTTTCACATAATCACTGCCGTAGTTGGCCCAGTCCCACAAGTCTCTCATATCGCTGTCCGGCGATACATTTGTTACCCAGACCACACCGGCAGGATTGCCGCCAATGCCCGGCTGCCTGACCCTGCATATGGTGCTCGGCCCTTTTTCTATTGCGGCAGCATCCCCGCTAATATCCACCAAAACAAGATGTTCGCCGTCATCGGTGATTCGGTAGTTTCTAATATAGTCAATCGCGCTGTTTACATCTGCACAGCGACGAAGAGTTTCCATTGAAAGTCCGTCCGAGGGGCCATCGCCGATACCTGTTTTGCCGACGTAATGCGCGTTGGCAGTGCCGATAGCAAGCCCCGTTTCATTAACCCCCGCGCCCTTGCAGCGAATTATACGGTAACTGCCGGCATAATTGAGCTTTTCTATATAATAAATGCTCCCCGGAGCCGGAGGGCTGCTATCGCCGTTATTACCAACGAGTGGCCCTCTGTCGCTGGTAGTCATTGCAAAGACTGAGCATGCCGGCTCGCGAGAACGTCCTGCGATACACTCCTTGGGGACAGGCAATCCTGCGGCCTTCCATAAAGACTCTTCGCCCAGATGTGCTATGACGATGTCTTCCATCTTCATCCGAGCGCCGTCAGCCATTCCCCGGTACTCATTAAGTAAAGCTCCTGAACGCTCCATCATCGATGCTGCACAGCGCTGATACGCAGCCTTTAGTGCCGGGCCGTTCTCCCCGGTGAACAATTTTTCTGAAATTCCCTGCCATTTCTTCAGGTCATCCAGGTATACCTTGGCCTTCTGCAGGCCAATCTCGTAATCTGTCCCCGAAAAACAGACCATCTTGGTCTGAGGTATATTTTCCGGAACCGCATATTGTAAATGATGGTTTGGAATAATGCTGAAAACCAGAACAAATACCGCCGTTAAAGTCCATTTTACCCCTATTGTACTTTTTTTTACCATCCTTATTCCTTCTATCGCAGTAATATCAAACAACTGCACAATTTCTACATATCACCGCTTAAACCGCTACTTGTCAGAAGACTCCAATTTGAGCACATAATACTTCGGGTACATCTGACGAGCTGTATAATCACCGCTTTTCCATTCGAAGAACATATATGTCGAACCTTCCATGTCCTGGAGCAGATATCTGCTGGCGGTTTTCATGTCCAAGTTCAAAATAAGTCCCTTGGTCCAGGTCGAAGAGGAATTGTCCATTTTACCATCAGGCAGCATAACCATCTGCTTGAGATACAAGTCGCCTTTCCATTGCTTCTCGCCCGGCTTGAACTTCTCGATGTTATCGACAAAGTCCACTGAGACCCATGTCCCAATCACATCCGGGTCGTCAACAAACGGATAATCAATCTTATCCTCCGTCTTGGTTTCAACGTACGCCAATCGGTCGTCTTTCACCAGTACGTAATACCGGGGTTTCATGTGCCGGAACACATAATCGCCGCCCTTCACTTCCAAAAACATATATTTAGCGCCATCTATTTCTTCGATATAGTACTCTGAAGCCGTCTTGTCCCCATAGTGAAGAATCAGTCCCTTGGTCCAGGAAAAAGCACAATTAGTCCTGCCGCCCTCCATAATAAACAATTCCTTCAGAAACAATTCGCCCTTCCATTTTTTAACGCCAGGGGTAAAGTCATCAACGTACTTGACAAAATCTACAGCTCTCCAACCCCCGATTGCGCACGGGTCATTTTCAAACGGATAATCGATTTTGTCGACAATACGCCCATTCGCGTCAATTATGCTGCCGGCAGGCAGGTTAGCCTCTGTCAGTATGTCATTGGCATCTACCCGGCCTGCTTGTTCGGCTCTGGCATCGGTAAGGGCCACACACCCCAGTAGAATGACCAGAACCCCTGCTAGGACGGACCACTGCTGCGAGTTCTCTTTAAATTTTGTAATCATGGTAATTCTCCTTTCCAATTGAGATTTATCTTCCAATACGCCGGCCAGACTTGGCAGCCGACGCCGTTGAGTAAACATTTCCAAAAGATTTACAATAGTTTGCCCATACTTCGGTAATTCATCAGGCTGAACATGCGATAATACCATCGCGTCGCAGGCAAGTTCTCTTTCCAGCCGCATTCGATAGAACGCATACCAGACCAACGGATTAAACCAATGAACGGACTGACATATCGCCATCAGCCAGCCAAAACCTATGTCGTGACGCTTTAGGTGCGCCAGCTCATGCAGAAAAACATGACGCAGCTCTTCCGGGCTAAGTGAGTCAACTATGCCCCTCGGCAGCAGCAGCCTGGGCCGGATAAATCCAAAAAGCGATGGCGTCTTGACCATATCGGTAACCACCACCCCCAAAACCGTATGCACACCCAGCTCTGCCTTGCAGTCCTCCAGCAATTCAAGGATTTCCTGCTTGGTCAAAGACCGCTCGCGCTTGACAATTCTCCAGAGATTAAAGTTGCCCGCGCAGGCATAAAGCAGCAAAACAATAACGCCGGCAAACCAAATCGGCGGTAATACCTTGCCGAAAACCACCTTAACATCTAGCCAGCTTAAAGACCTTTGAGGGGACATCCCAGCAGCAGCTTTTCGTGTTTCGACGTATTTCTCAACCGACTCCGCAAGCCTCGGGTAGCGAACCTGTTTCTGCTGCATACTTGCTATATCGGTTTCAATCTCAGATACGACAGCTTGCTTTGTCGGCAGCCGCATTAGGTTAAATATGCTCATCCTGCTCTGCGGACCGTGCGGCATAAGCATGCGAACGAGTAGAATCAGCCACAGACCATAATGCCACTTGGCCGACAATCTGCCGCCCACCAGCGCCTTTATGCACAAGACAAGACAAACCAATACGCTCACCTGCACCGTAGAGTGCAGCAACAAGCTAAATGCCGCTGACAGTTGTGTGAATAAAGATTCCATTTTTATCCCCCGCCCTTCTTGTCCAAAATGCGTTTAAGCTCCTCTATATCTTCCGGCGACAAATCTCCGTTCTCCAGAAACGCTGCTAACATCGGCTTGGCAAAACCATCATAGACCCGCTGCAGAAAAGAATGGCTTTCTGCTTTTACGCACTCAGTTTCATTTACCAAAGGATAGTAGTGGTACTCTCTTCCCTTTTTCTGATAGCCAAGAGCTTTCTTCTTGACCAAACGGTTCAGCAGCGTCTTAATAGTTTTTGGTTTCCAATTAGTTTTTGCTGACAGAGCCTCGACGATGTTATTTGCAGTCGATGGGCTGCTGGCCCACAGTCGCTTCATAACCTGCCATTCAGCTTCTGAAATTCTTGGCACTTCTTTCATAATCATAACTCCTTTTCTGACTTTTACGCTTACGCCTGTAATATCTACAATATTACATCTGTAATCGGCAGTCAAGAAAAAAATGAGAAATTTATTAAAATATTTTTAACGCCCCCCCTGCCCGCCTATAGGCCCCGCTGAACATGGACAATAATACTTTTTTGCGGTAGGTTTTCGGAGGTGTAATTAAATGGAAAATGAGTGTCAGAACCGCCCCTGCTGGGCGTTAAGCCCCCAAACGCAGATGGTCCCATAACTCAATCCTTGAATTTTTGCTAAAAATACTCATTAAGAAAGAATTACCCGCCCCAGTTGCCCTCCAGCCCCCGTTAATAAGGCTCCAACAACCATAAATCGGCCGACCCACAATTGTTTTTTTTCTTGACCAGCTAACGGATACACTATACCATGATGCCAAGTTAACCGATGATGGACATGATTGCGGATCGTCCCATGCAGCTTGAGGTTACTTATTCTTGGTTTGTGAGAGGACGAGTTGAGTGGTTAAGGCTGTAAGGTCTTATCCGAGAGGTGGTTAAGTTACCGAAGAGCTTTTCGTATCCGTTATAATCCGGAATCGTCATGTGAAATCCGGACTCTTGATGCGACGGAAGAAAAGTGAATTTAAAGTGAAACGAAATATTTTTGAAAGAAGCGACTAATTACCCACAAGATGATGCTAGTACCGAACATGAAATCAACTAATTTTGTGATAAAAATAGACTTGTCATTGCCAAAAAAGGCGCAATCGCAGGCAATCTTGTCATCAGATAGTTGATTTTGCGCTTTCGCGAAAAGGATTTCGTAATTCACAGCCATTTCTTCGTAGCTTTCCTGCCAGAAACCTCCGCAGTCAGTCCATAGAGATGTTTTTTTAACTTTAATTGTAACTGCAAGGGAAGGGTAGGAGTTATGTATACCATATCGATGATGGAAATTGGCCTGCCGGCTGCAGTTTTGTCAATCTTTACTTTCACCCTGGGAATTTGCCTGGTTATTGTAGTCCACCAGATAATTGCCAGAGCAAAGGCCAAAACCTTCGAACATGACCTGCAGCGACAGATTGAAGGGGCCAAGAAGGAAGCGGAAAATATAATCAAATCCGCTCAGATTGATGCCGCCTCGGAAACCATCAAAAAAAGAGAGCAATTCTCAAGCGAGACCAACAAAATTCGTGCCGAACTGCACGAAATGGAAATGAGATTAAGCAAACGCGAGGACGTACTCGATCGGCAGACTGAACTGCTTCAGCAGCAGGAAACTGCACTAAAACAGCAGGAAAAAGAAGTCGAAAGAAGATTGCACAACATCAGCCTGAAGGAAAACCAGCTTTCTAGTTTAATGGCGCAGCAAAAGAACCAACTGCTCAAAATCACCGCAATGAACATCGAAGAGGCTAAAGAACTGCTCTTAAAGCGCCTGGAAGATGAGTGTGAGCATGAGATGTCAACCTTGATTCAACGGAAAGTCGATGAGGCCTCCGAAACTGTTGACGAAAAAAGCCGGGAAATTATCAACACCGCCATCCAGCGATACGCTTCTGAGCAAACCTGCGAGATAACTGTCTCAACGGTTGAAATCCCAAATGATGACATGAAAGGCCGGATAATCGGCAGAGAAGGACGCAATATCCGCGCATTCGAAAAAGCCACCGGCGTAGATGTCATCGTCGACGACACCCCAGGACTGATTATCGTAAGCGGCTTTAGTCCCGTCAGGCGGGAAGTTGCACGTATCTCGATGGAGCGGCTTATACAAGATGGTCGAATACATCCGTCTCGAATCGAGGAACTCGTTGCTCAAACCAAAAAGGAAGTTAATCATAAAATCCTCCAGATTGGCAAAGATGCCTCTGTCGAGACTAACGTTCGGGGTTTAAATAATAGAGTTCTCAGTCTGCTCGGCGCTTTGAACTTCAGGACAAGCTATGGCCAAAACGTGCTTCGCCATAGTGTCGAAGTTGCTTTCCTGTCGCAAATCATGGCTGATGAGCTCGGCCTGGATGGCTCAATAGCAAGACGAGCAGGCCTGCTGCACGACATTGGCAAGGCCATTGACCACGAGGTTGAAGGCAGTCACCCGGCTATAGGCGCAAATTTCCTTAAACGCTTCAGCGAATCGCCCATCGTGCTCAATGCCGTCGCGGGCCATCACAACGACATCCCGGCGGATAATCCTTACACACCGCTGGTCGGCGCTGCCGATGCCATTAGTGCTTCACGCCCCGGCGCCAGAAGAGAAACACTCGAAAGATACATCAAGCGGCTTGAAAAACTCGAGGAAATTGCCAACAGCTTCCAGGGCGTCGAAAATGCTTATGCAATCCAGGCTGGCCGTGAAATCCGGGTTATTGTCAATGCAGAAAAAGTTGACGATAATGCAGCAATGAAAATCGCACGCGATATCGCCAACAAGATTGAAGGTGAAATGGCCTATCCCGGCGAAATCCAGGTGACCCTGCTGCGCGAGGTCCGCTGCATCGAGTACGCAAAGTAAATCGCATTGTATTTTGCAGGCAGACTATGAAATTAAACATTCTATGCATCGGTGACATAGTGGGTCGGCCCGGCAGACGCATCTTGGCCGACAAACTTAAGTCGTTCGTTAAAGAGCATGACATTGATTGCGTCATAGCCAACGCCGAGAATGCCGCCGGCGGCTCCGGCATAACTCCGCAAATTTACGCCAAACTGCTCAAGTACGGCGTAAACATGATTACGCTCGGCGACCACACTTACCGCAAGAGAGATATTATCGAAACCCTCGAGACTGCCGAGAACATCGCCCGGCCGGCTAATTTGTCCGAGCACGCCGCCGGCAGAGGCTTTGCAGTTTACAGAACCAGCAAAGGCCCAACCGTAGCGGCGGTTTCTCTGTTAGGCCGCATCTTTATGAAGCCGGCCGATTGTCCCTATCATGCTGTTGATAAAATCCTGGCGAAACTTTCGCAGCAGGCTGACATCGTATTCGTCGACTTTCACGCCGAAGCCACCAGCGAAAAAATCGCAATGGGCTTTCATCTCGACGGCAGGGTAAGCTGCTGCTTCGGCACTCACACCCACGTGGTAACCGCCGATGAAAAAATCCACCCCAAAGGCACCGCATACATTACCGATATCGGCATGACCGGCGCTCACAACTCGGTACTTGGCCGCGGAGTCGAAAGCGTCTTAAAATCGTTTAGAACCTGGATGCCCGTTCCGTTTGAAATAGCAACCGGCGACGTAAAAATGAATGCAATCCTGGTCACCATTGACAGCAACAGTAAAAAGGCTGAGCGTATCGAGCGAATTAGAATCGACGCAGACAGCGAAGATTCGACAAACTACGACGCCGATGATGGCAGACCTGAATATTACAGTAATGAGTTGTAACAATTACTCATTTCGCACCAGGTCGCTGCCCCCCAAGCCGCGGTTGTTGCTACAGGTAGGGGTTGTCGGCTTTTTCCCGGGCTATTGTCGTTGCCGGACCATGTCCGGGATAAACAACCGTTTCCTCAGGCAGCGTTAAAAGCTTTTCTTTTATACTCCTTATCAACCGTTCCATACTGCCGCATGGAAAATCCGTTCTGCCGACTGAGCCCGCAAACAGCGTATCGCCGACAAAAACAATTCCCTCATCCCTTGAGTATAGAGAAACCCCGCCTGCCGTATGGCCGGGCGTATGAAGCACTTCCAGCTTAATACCGGCCCGCTCAATTACATCGCCCTCTTTCATAAGAAAATCGGCTGGTCCG
>Ga0315294_10001647_pt1 | contig 24371 bp, 18 predicted proteins | sample YL17G13_40_MG_FD_203626 | JGI IMG/M metagenome (GOLD analysis project Ga0315294, IMG submission 203626) | Sediment microbial communities from Yellowstone Lake, YNP, Wyoming, USA - YL17G13_40 | ecosystem: Environmental > Aquatic > Freshwater > Lake > Sediment | place: USA: Wyoming | collected...
TTCCGAAGAAGGACAGAGAGGAGAGCCCCACGTCCTTGGTGATCTTGATGCCCTCCCCGAGGGCCAGTGGACTCAAGATCCTCGTGCTGACTACCAGGACTAGCGAGAAAACCACGAGCACGTAGAGGGCCTTGTCCCGAAGAGCTTCTCTAAATGTGTTTCTTGCAATTGCAATTACTTTCACAAACTTCTCCGTTGTTGCTTCGAGGCGCCCGCCTGCTCTAGCCCCTGCCTCTGTCGAGGGCTTCGGTGCCGCCCGCGCCCCGGGAAAGCGAGCTTTGGGTCACCTGCTTCACGAACACGGACTCCAGCGTCTCCTTGTGAGGTGTGACCGAGAGGATCCTGGCTCCGTGAGACGCAAGCGTCCCGAGCACCAGCGTGGTTGACCGGCTGTCCCTGAGTCTCAGCACGACCGTGTCTCCCGCGGTCCGCCTGTCATCCACGAACGGGGCGAGTTTCAGAACGGTGTCTTCGGCCACGTCCTTCGCGACGATTTCCACGCTCTTCACGTCTTCCTGGACGAGGTCGCCTATCGGACCGGCCTTCTCCAGCTGACCCCTGTTTATGATGGCGACTCTATCGCACAACAGCTCCACGTCAGCGATGATGTGGGAGCTGAAGAACACGGTCCTTCCGTCTTCCCGGGCTCTGACAATTGCGTCTCTGAATTCCTTTCGGCCCACGGGATCCAGCCCGCTCATGGGCTCGTCCAGGATGAGGAGTTTGGGATTGTTTATCAGTGCCTGGGCGAGACCCGCCCTTTGCAGCATGCCCTTCGAGAACTTTCTCATCTGCACGTCTTCGTGCTCGATGAGTCCTGAGACAAAGAGCGACTCGGCCACTCGCCTCTCCACTTCGCGCTTTCCGCGTATCCCGGAGAGCGCTGCGCAGAGTCTCAGAAACTCTCCTAGTTTCAGGTAATCATAGAAGCTCGGGTTCTCGGGAAGGAACCCCACCTGGGTCCTCGAAGCCGGACTGGCAGGGCTGGTCCCGAATATCTCGATGCTGCCGTATGTCGGGCGAAGCAGGCCCAGCAGCAGCTTTATCGTCGTGGTCTTGCCAGCGCCGTTCGGTCCCAAGAAGCCAAAGACTTCCTTCTCGAAGACCTCCAGGTTGAGGCCGCGAACCGCCCACTTCTTCCTGGCGGTAAACGAACTGGTAAAAACCTTTCCCAGATTGACGGCCCTGACGACCACTCTTCTTTCACCCTCCGACTCCACTGCCGCGTCCGCCGCCTCCTGGAAAGACCCTTCGGCCGCTGCCTCACTCGCTGGAAGGCCACGGTCCCTCTCTCTCAGAACCTCTTGACTTGCATTCAACTCCGGCAACACGGCTCATCCCCCACGCATGTACTAGAAACAAGATCTCATCATCAGGCCCTTCGGCCACACTCCATTCGAGCAATTAGCATGCCATGTAACCTCGTCCCCCACTTGGGATTCCAAAAACAGAATGCGGACTCTATGAACAGAATGTGGACTCGAAAAACAAAAAAGGGTGGCAGACCGATTTGGTCTGCCACCCTCCAGCCTCACCTCATGTGAGTCTTACGAGCCACTCGAGAGCGTGATGATTGTCACAGTCTTGCCAAAACCAGTGATGGTATAGCCGACGTTGACGCCGTTATCCACGACCGGAACATATCCGGTCTCACCAGGGTTAGCAGCAGCGCCGTCGACCGGCTCCGTACCCGCCTTGGTGAACGGGTTCTCGAGCGCGACACCGCCGGGGAGCATCGGTATGATGTTCGCCACTGCGCCGCCGTACACGCCGTCGTTCTGGACCGCGAAGTCCTCGGCGGCGAGCTGAACGGTGTGACAGTTAGACTTCGTGGAAGCCTCCTTCGCACGAGCCTGCATGGCGATGAAGTTCGGAATCGCTATTGCAGCGAGAATCCCGATAATCACCACCACGATCATTAGCTCGATAAGGGTGAAACCCTTCGAACCTCTCAACATTTGCACGCACCTCCTTTCATCTTGGTCTATCAACTGTGTCTGCCTGAGATTTCAGCAACTAGCATGCCAAGCGCGGCACCTCACCTCCTGTCAGTTATCTCGTTGTGATACATTCGATTAGCTCGCAGCGGTAAACCTCGGGTTTCTGTGATGGAAGGATTCTGGCCAGTGCGTTCTTGCACGCTGCAACGACTCGGTGCTTTCTGCAACGAATGTGAAACCATCTCTCATTTTGCAACGAGTTCTTCTTCCTCACACTTGTCGAGCCCGTACGTCTGCAGCTTCCTGTAAAGAGTGGAGGGGTTTATTCCGAGGAGTTCCGAGGCCTTCTTCTTCCCCCAGTTCGTGTGGGTCAGGACTTTCAGTATGTACTCCTTCTCGAGCTCCTCGAGCGTCAGGTTGGGCGAGTCAATCACGAGGCTTCCCCTTCTGGCGTTCCTGTCCCTGACTTTCTCGGGCAGATCCACGGGAGTGAGAGTTCCGTTCTCGTCCAGAACGTACGCACGTTCTATGACGTTCTCCAGCTCTCTGACGTTGCCGGGCCAGTCGTACGCGCACAGCAGGTCCATGCAGTCCTTGCACACGATCTTGGTCGGTCCTCCCTTGGACAGCTTCTTCAGGAAGTGATCCACCAGCAAAGGAACGTCGTCCCTCCGCTCGCGCAGCGGGGGCAATCTGAGCGGGATCACGTTCAACCTGTAAAAGAGGTCGGCACGGAAGCGGCCTTCTGCCACCATCTTCTCGAGATCCGCGTTTGTGGCGGCGATCAGTCTGACGTCGATTTTTATGGGCTTGTTGCCTCCCACCGGTATGATCTCTCTTTCCTGCAGCGCCCTGAGCAATTTCACCTGGGTGGCAGGGAGCATCTCGCTCACCTCGTCAAGGAAGAAACTTCCACCCTCGGCAACTTTGAGCAGCCCGTCCTGGTCCTTCACTGCGCCCGTGAAGGAACCTCGGACGTGGCCGAACAGATTGCTCTCGAGGAGGTCCTTGGGCAGAGCTCCGCAGTTGATGGAGACGAACGACCCGTTGGCGCGGCCGCTCCTGTAATGGATCTCCTTGGCGATGAGCTCTTTTCCGGTGCCGCTTTCGCCGTAGATGAGTATGGTGCTGTCCGTGTCCGCGACCTTGTCGATGGTCTTGAACACGTTGGCCATCTCTTCGCTGGAACCGATGATCTCCTTGTTGTCGTGCCACTTTCGGAGCTGCCGTTTCAAGAAGACGTTCTGGCTCTGTACTTTTCTCATCTCAATCGCGTTCCTCACGACGATCTTGACCTCGTCGTTACTCGCATGCTTCTCGAGATACTGGAAGGCCCCCTTGTTCACTGCCGCGATGGCGGAGCTCTGGGAGGCGAAACCAGTCATGATGACAACGGGCATGCTGGGGTCTATCGCCTTGACTGCTTCGAGCAACTGAAGGCCGCTTATGCCAGGCATTTTTATGTCCGTTATCACGACGTTGTAGCCGTCTTCCTTCACTTTCTGAATTGCAGTATGGCCGTCGCTTGCGGTTGTTACGTCATACCCTTCCTTCTTCAGCATAATGGAAAGGAACTGACACATCGCCTCGTCGTCATCCACTACCAGGATCTTTTCCTCTGCCATGTCTGTTTACCTCATGCTGCTTCTTGTACGGGGCATGGTGTATCTAACCTATCGGCAAGGACGCAAGGAATATGAACTCTCACTTTCGTGCCCATACCCAGGCGGCTTTCGATCGAGAGCTTCCCGTCATGCCGCTCCACCACTCTCTGCGCTATGCTGAGACCCAATCCCGTGCCAGAACCCTTAGTTGAATAGAAGGGCTCGAGTATTCTGTGCAACGTCTCGGCCGGTATGCCGACGCCGTTGTCTTCAAACTCCACAACGACCGACGGCCCGGTCCGCATGGACCAATGCGTCGCGCCCTGCTCGCTGCGAGTTCTTATGACGACCTCCCCGCCACACTCCAGGGCCTCCAGGGCATTGACCGCCAGGTTCACGAAGACCCGCTTCATCTGCTCGGCGTCCAAGTCAACCCACGTCTCCGCCTCGTGAAACTCATGCTCCACAGTCCTGCCCTCCGAGTGGGCCGGGTGCTGCCTGACCACTTCGATGGTCTCTCTGATCAGCCTCTGGAGATTCACCGTCCTCGGGTCCAGTGGTTTCGACCTCGCGTAGAACAAGAGCTCGTTCAGGAAGACCTCCAGCCTGTCGGTCTCCTTGACGATCAAGTCCATCAGCCTCTTGGCGTCACCCCTGAGAGAGACCTCCCTCTTCAGGAGCTCTGCCGAGCCTACTATGGGGCTCACACAATTGCGTATTTCGTGCGCTATGCCCGCGGAGAACGCACCCAGGGCTGCCAGGGTCTCCTGCCTCTTGGATTGCTCATCGAGTCTCTTGGCCTCTGTCAGATCCTGGTAGAGGGCCACGACACCTGCCTTCTTGCCCGAATCCGTCACGATAAGACTGGTGTTTATACCGAGGGGAACTGCGCGGCCGTCCCTGGAGGTGATCTCCGCTTCTCCCCTGAAGACGGACGTGCCCTCCGTCAATCCCAGCCTCAACTGCTCCGCCAGGCCGGCCATGCCGTGCCCGAGTACTTCCGCGTAGTGCCTGTTCTTAACGAAAGTGGGGTCGAGGCCGAGTATCTGCGCAGCGGTCTTGTTGAAATGGACTATCTTTCCCTCGCTGTCGATCGACATGATCCCGCTTCCGATGCTTTCGAGTATGACGTCGGTGCCAAGCTGTATCCTTTCGAGCTCCAGCCGAGCGTCCTTGAGCTTATTCTCCTTCTGCTCGGCCCTCCTTGCCAGAAAACCACCCAGGACCCCGGCTGCCACAAACAGCGAGCTGTTGAAGAAGATGCTCGCATAGCTGTCTGGCCACGCGGCAGTCCGCGGAAGGCGGAATCCCAGAAGCACCGGTGACCAGAGCGCAATGTAGGCGATCGAACAGAGAAGGCCCGTCGCAAGCGCGCCCTTGAAGGACGCGAACAGGCTCGCATACAGTATCAGCAGCAAGTAAAGCAGCACATACTGACTGCGAGGACCTCCCGTCACCGCGACGAGGGCGGTCACCAGCGCGGCGTCCACAACAATCTGGAGGTAAACTTGAAGCGACTTGTTGACCCTGCGAGTCCAGAGCAGGAAATAGAGACCGGTGAGCACGTAGGACACTAGCAGCACTGCGGCCCCGGCCTCCCTGCCGGCCGTGAAGAGGGCCTCGTTCGCAACCAGGCCGAGGCCAACGGCCAGGCTAAGCACAAGAGGCCGCGACGCAATCAGCGTGAGCAGTCTCCTCGCCTCGTCCTTCTGATCCTGTCTCTGCGTGCAGGAACTCGTAGTCCACGCTTCAACTGGGCGTTCCAGCGGACGCACACAACCTCCAGAGGTAATGAAAGAGGAGCCCGAAAGGCGCTAGCCTGCGACCACGGTCACGAGCTTGAACATCGGCAGGTACATGGCCACCACCATGCCGCCCACCATGACACCCATCACCACGATCATTACGGGCTCAATGACTGAGGTGAGGGTATCGACAGCCGTGTCGACTTCGTCGTCATAGAAGTCGGCTATCTTCTTCAGCATCTCGTCCAGGGCGCCGGTCTCTTCCCCGACGGCTATCATCTGCACCACCATGGCGGGGAAGACCTCGCACTGCCTCAGGGGAGCAGCCAGCGTCTCTCCTTCCCGGATGCTTTCGCGTGTCTTGAGCACGGCTGCGCTTACGACCTTGTTTCCTGCGGTCCTGGCCGTGATCTCCAGACCCGTGAGGATCGGCACGCCGCTCTTGATCAGGGTGCCGAGCGTCCTAGTGAACCTCGCAATCGCGGCCTTTTTCAGAACCTCGCCCAGAACGGGGACTTTCAACTGAAACCCGTCTATGACGGTCTTGCCGCCTTCAGTGCGGTAGTAAGCTCTCAGGCCGACGACCAGGGCAAGGATGCCGCCGCCGAGCGCCCACCAGTAGTCCCGCAGCACGTTGCTCATCCCGAGGACTATCCTGGTGGGAAGAGGAAGCTGTCCCCCGAAGTCGGTGAACATCTTCGCGAAGGTCGGGATGATGAACAGAAGCATGAATGTGGTGGCGCCGAGAGCCACGACCAGAACCACGGTCGGGTACATCATGGCGCTCTTCACCTTTCGCCTAAGAGCCTCCGCCTTCTCTATGTAGCTGGCAAGTCTCATGAGAATGTCGTCCAGGATGCCGCCGGCTTCTCCGGATTCGACCATGTTGACGAAGAGCTGGTCGAACACGTTCTTGTGCTTTCCCAGGGCCTCGGCCAGCGTGGAGCCGGTCTCGACGTCGTGCATGACCTCCGAGATGACCTTCTTGAACCCCGGCTTCTCGGTCTGTTTGGACAGAATCTCCAGGCACTGGACCAGGGGAAGGCCGGCGTTTATCATGGTGGCGAACTGTCTCGTGAACACCGCAAGGTCCTTCGTGCTGACCTTTTTCCGGAAGCCCAGGTTCATCTTCACCTGTTTCGGCTTCTCCTGAATCGACGTTATAACGACCTTCTTCTTCCTCAGATAGTTCAAGACCTCTTCCTGGGTGCCGAAAGTCACTTCGCCTGTCTGCGGAGTCCCGCCCAGTGTCTTCCCTCTCCAGACAAAGGTTGCCATAGCCATCAGTCCTTTCTAGGCCGCCAGAGCGTCGCCCTTGCCAAGCATCTGCTGCAGCTCTTTCACGTCCGAGCTGCGTCCCAAGGCCTCGTCCAGCGAGATCTGTTTGCACATGTAGGCCTTGTGAAGTCCCTGGTTCATGGTCTGCATGCCGTATTTCTGCCCCGCCTGCATGAGGCTGTATATCTGATGTATCTTGCCCTCCCGGATCACGGCCCGCACCGCGGGGGTGCAGATCAACGTCTCTACCACCAGAACCCTGCCGGCGCCCCGCAGCCTGGGAATCAGCTGCTGCGTGATCACGCCCTCCAGAACGAACGCGAGCTGGGACAGAATCTGTTCCTGCTGGTCCGACGGAAACACGTCGACTATCCTGCTCACAGACTCGAAGGTGGAATTCGTGTGCAGGGTGGCCAGCACCAGGTGCCCGGTTTCCGCTATCGTCAGCGCTGCGGACACGGTTTCGAGGTCCCTCATCTCGCCGATCAAGATCACGTCCGGATCCTGCCTCAACACGTACTTGAGGGCCGAGGCGAACGAGCTGGTGTCCGAGTTCACCTCCCGCTGGTTGACGATGCACTTCTTGTGCTGGTGAATGAACTCTATCGGGTCCTCGATGGTGATGATGTGGCCGCTTCTCTCATTGTTTATCTTGTTTATGAGCGCGGCCAGCGTCGTGGATTTTCCGCTGCCGGTCGGGCCCGTGACGAGCAGAAGGCCTTTCTGCTTCGGAGTGATGTCCGTGATGACCGCCGGAAGGCCCAGCTCTTCGAACGTGGGCACCGCGTAGGGGATCTGCCTGATGGCGGCGGTCACTACTCCCCTCTGGAGAAACACGTTGGCCCTGAATCTGCTCAGCCCCTGTATCCCAAAGGAAAGGTCCAGCTCCTTCGATGATTCGAACCTCTTCTTCTGGTCCTCGGTCAGGATGCTGTAAGCCAGCCTCGCCGTTTCGTCGGGCGAAAGTATCGGATGGGCGGTCGACACGATCCTCCCGTCTATCCTCAACTGCGGCGGGACTCCGGCCGTTATGTGAAGGTCGGAAGCTTTCTTGCGCGTCATTTCTTCGAGCAATTCGCGTAGTGATGCCATTTTCCCCCCACCCTTATTGGGCAGCTGTCTCCTTAAGAACTTCTTCGGCAGTCGTCAGGCCCTTCTTTAGCTTCATCAGAGCGTCCTCGCGCAGGGTCAGCATGCCCTCCGTCCGGGCCCGCGTCAGGATTTCGCTGGTGGGCGCCCTGTCCAGGATGAGGTCTCTCACCCCCGGGGTCACCGGCATCACTTCGAAGGCACCCTGACGGCCCTTGTAACCCGTGTTATTGCACTCGATACAACCCTTGCCCTCATAAAAGACCTGGCCATTGCAGTCCTCGTCCGTGAGCCCGAGCTCGCGAAGGATTTCCGGATGAAGCTCGACTTCGGTCTTGCAGTGGGAACATATCCTTCTCAGCAGTCTCTGGGCCAGAATCAGGTTCGTGGAAGAGGCGACCAGGAAGGGCTCTATGCCCATGTCTATCATCCTGTTTATCGTGCTCGGCGCGTCGTTCGTGTGGAGAGTGCTGAGCACGAGGTGCCCGGTGAGAGCCGCCTTCGTGGCTATGGAGCCGGTCTCGAGATCTCGAATCTCGCCCACCATGACGATGTTGGGGTCCTGTCTCAGGAACGCCTTCAGCGCGGCCGAGAAGGTCAGCCCGATCTCCTCGTGCACCTGGACCTGATTGATTCCCTCGATGTTGTACTCGACCGGGTCTTCCGCCGTCATGATGTTGACCTCGGCCGTGTTTATCTTCGCCAGCGCGGAGTAGAGAGTCGTGGTCTTCCCGCTGCCAGTCGGTCCGGTGACGAGCACCATTCCGTAAGGGCTCTGGACGGCCCTGAGAAAGTTGTCCAGCGCCTTCTGCTCGAATCCGAGGGTGGTGAGGTCTATGTTGAGACTCGACTTGTCCAGAATTCGCATCACGACTTTCTCACCGTATATCGTGGGAAGCGTGGAAACGCGCAAGTCTATGGTCTTGCCGAGGGTTCTCAACCTTATTCTGCCGTCCTGGGGCACCCTGCGCTCGGCGATGTCGAGCTCGGCCATGATCTTCAGTCTGGAAGTGATGGACGCCTTCATCCTGAAAGGAGGGGCCATCATCTCGTAGAGGACCCCGTCGATTCTGAACCGGACTCTGAGGTACTTCTCGTAGGGTTCGACGTGGATGTCGCTCGCCCTCTTCCTGACCGCGTCCGCGATGAGGGAGTTGACGAGCTTTACCACCGGCGCCTGGTCTGCGTCCTCCACCGCACCGCTCTCTTCCTCGGGCTGATCCTCTACGATCTCGACCTCTTCCTCCATGCTCTTCATGACTTTCGCGAGCGAATCGGCCTGGTCGTAGTAGCGGTCTATGGCCTTCCTGATCTCCGTCTCTGATGCTATCAGAGGCTGGACATCCAGACCGGTGAGGAACTTGATGTCGTCGATGGCGAATATGTTGCTCGGGTTCACCATGGCCACGGTGAGCTTCCTGCCCGCTCGTTCCACCGGGATGACCTGGAACTTACTCGCCACGTCGGACGGGATCAGTCTTATGACGGTCCTGTCGACTTCGATGGAGGAGAGATTGATGACCGGAACGTTGTAGAGTTCGGATACGAACTTGGTGAGATCGTCCTCAGTTATCGCGCCCAGCTTCACGAGAGCCGAGGTGAGGCTGCCGCCAGTATCTTTCTTTTGCTTGTTGGCCTTGTCGAGCGTCTCTTGCGAGACCAGCTTTTCCTCGACCAACCTGAGTGCCACGCTGTCGTGCAAGTTAGTTCTCCTTGTGCCGGTGGGAAAACGCAGTCCACGTAAGGCCTGGTTCAAGCATGATTGGTGCCAACAGTGGAAGCGAGGTCCGGGTCGGGCTCCAGAAAGGCGAAGGCCTAACCTGTGACTAATCCGGCCGTTGCAGTGAACTTATCTGGGGAAGAAGCGGTGCTGGGACGCCGAAAAGAACGCGGTGACGGACTTATGCAATCATGCCTTGCAAAATGCAAGGAATGAGGGCGCTCGCGCACGAGAGGGTCCGGCCCGGCACGGGAGCGTCGCGGGGCGCAGTCCTATCTTCTGAGACCCTATCTACCTGTCTGGGAGACATACACGTAGGCGCGAAAACGAGACAGGGTCTTCTCCCCTATGCCGCTCACGTCCAGCAGGTCATCCACTCTGCTGAACCTGCCCACGCGAGTGCGGTGCTGCACTATCCTGTCAGCCAGGGCCGGACCTATGCCGGGAAGTTCTTCCAGCTCTGCCCGCGTGGCACTGTTCAGTTCCAGCATGCCGCCGAGACCCCGTCCTTCCGTGCTCGGCGCGCCGTGCTCGGAGGAACGAGCACTGCGGCCGGCCGGTGTGTCACCCCGACCCCCAACTGGCGTTCCGGTGCGGGTCGCGCCTGACGTTTCGCGCTCCCGCGCCTCATCTGCTGAAGTGAAATCCTGTGATTCGCGCCCCGATGCTGCGGACCGGCTGTCACTGCCGAACGACGACGTCGATTCTTCGTGCGGGTTGATTGCCTCGGGCAGGTCAAAGAGTGAGAGGGCCATGTTGAAAAGCCCACCACCCAACAGACAGAAAGAGAGGGTGAGGAATACGAGTCTTTCTTCTCGCGTCAGAAAACCAGCTTTGGACCTGAGACCAGACATGATCGATGCGGACCCGGCTGACACTCCCGCAGTGGAGGTTGTGATTCCGAAGAACGGGCCTGAGAACGTTAGTCGAGGAGCCTCCAGAGGATTCCGATCTCATAGTTGCGTCCGGGCATCGGATAATAGGAGAAGGGCTCTCCCCGCTCCGGTGGCCGCGGGAAACGCGAGGGATAATCTTCGTCCGTCGCGTTTCTGAGGCGCACGAACGCTGTGAAGCCCGCGACTGTGCCAGACAGCTTTCCTTCCATCAGGAAAAACGGCCCTTGCGACGAACCGAAGTTGGGTTCGATGCATTTCCCCACGTGGGTTGCGTCAACGCGCAGTTCGACCTCCAATTCGGGAAACGGCTCCACGCCGTGCGAGAACCAGAGATTGAGCCTGCTTTCGGGCATGTAGGGCAGCTTCGCTCCGGTTTGGTCTTCGACCTTCTGCAAAGTGAGATTCGCCCCGGCCAGGGCCCTCCCCTTCCTCGCGAATTCCAGGGCGAGTTCGGCTCCGCGGGCGTCAACTTGTTCGGTGTTCTCCGGCCTGAACGTCGAGGTCGAATCAGAAAACGACACGGACGAGGTCCACTCAATGTAGTCTTCCGTACGCGAGGCAAAACAGGTGGCGCCGCCGCGCACCACGCCGTTCAGGAGATTGAACCGCGAACCTACCTCGCCCATCCAGCTCGACTCGCCGGCGAGCCTGTCGTTTCCGGAGGTCACGTATGACCATTCATCCCACGTCATGGTCTGCGTCGGCCAGAACAGATCATTCATGGTGGGTGGATTGAAGCCGCGGCCAAAGGAGAACCACATCATCCCGCTCTCTGTTTCGTGCCATATCGAGCCGTAGGGGCTCAGTTCGTTTCCGTAGTCCGAATGGAAGTCCATCCTCAGAGAGACAAGACTCTTCAGCCACTCCCCGGTCCTGAACCTGGCCCCTCCGAAAACGTAACCTTCTCTGGTGGCCGGCGCCCACGAGTTGACCACGTCCTTGCAGGAAAGCCCGTTTCTCACAAAACCCCCTCCACACACGATGTCGCCCAGAGAGGTGCCCTCGACCGCCACGTCCAGCATTGTGCCGTATTTCTCGAGGTCGCTGAAGGTCCTGGAAAACGGCTCACTGTATTCGGTGCCTTCGTCCGAGCTGAACGCTCCGAACTGCACCCTGGTCCTCTCTCCCCACGGGAGCTTGCCCGCGACCTGGAGCCTTGTCGCCTCGTTCTTCTGCTTCGTTTCACTGAGGGTCTTCAGAGTTCCGGAATGGGACATGATCAAGAGGCCGACGCTCGACTGGGGACCGAATTGGTAGTCCAGCTTGCCGAAGTAGTTTCTCCCGGCGTAGTCTTTGTAAGGTGGAACCCCATCGGCGCCGGCGTCCTCTACTCCAAGAAGCATGCCGGCCCGACCCAACCGTCTGCCGAAAGTGGCAATGTGCTTTCTATAAGCTAGACTGCCGGACGAGACGCCCACGACCGACACGGGTTTATCTCCCCGCTCGGGCTCAGCAGTAACGAGGTTCACCATACCGGCAATTCCGTTTCCACCGTGGAGAGAACCCAGTGGTCCCCTCACAATCTCTATCCTTTCCAGCAGGGACGCAGGCACGGTGTTGAAATCCACGTCCCCGTTCTGCGCGTTGTTGAGCACAAAGCCGTCCAGCACCACGGGCGTTCTTCCGGACCTGGCGCCCCTCATGCCGACCAGTTCGAGAGCGCCGAAGGAACCGTAGCTTCCCGGGTTCACGCCCTCCTTTTTCGCGAGGAGACTCACCAGATTCTTCTCAGCGTTCGCCTCGATCTCTGGCCTCTCCACAACTGTCACGCCGGCTGGGATCTTTCCCAGGGTGGTGGGGAGCTTTGCCGCCGTGACTGTCACCTCGGCCACTTTGTAAGAACGAAGGCCGGGGCGGCCCTCTTCCGTTTGCCCTTCGGCCTTCTCGGTCCCGGCGCTTTCTCCGGCTGCGGCTGTCGTGTCGGCAGAGGCGTCTGCAGAGACTTCCGAGGTGCTGACCAGAGTGTCTGCGCCGGTCGTCTTTAACTCCTCCGCCGCACTCTTTAGCGTGTCTGTACCGACCTCTTTCGAGATTCGGGGCACACTCTCGAGGGTGTCTGCACCGGCCTCTGCAGAAGTTTCCGCCAGTGTCCCGAGAGCGGCGGGCCCGGCCGCGACAGCGTCACCCGGGCTGGCCGGGAAGAGAAAAAGCCAGCCCGCGGCCAGGAGAATCCGGAACAGCGTCGACCTCGACATTTGCACCTCCTGAGTCTTTCCTGTCTGTCCTCAGCCGTTGTCTCGGACGGAGAGCAGCACGTCAACCAGAAAGAAGAATATCATCGCGTTCGACATAACGTGAACCAGTGAAAAAAGAAGGCCGGCTATTACCACCGGCAATACAGAGCCGACTGAGGCGCCCAGTGCCAGATTTGTGAGCAGATCGTACTGAAGCGTCACCACCACTCCGGCTGCTGCGAAGAGCGCGTTTCTCACGACTCGCCTGGTCGAGAGACGTCTAAGGCGAGGGGCCGTGGCGCCCAACGCACCGACTATTCCCTGGCCGGCTGCCTGCGACACGGTCACGAGCGGGATCGCTGTGCCCATGGGATTGGCAATCGAGTAGATGAGCATCGAGACGACCCCGACGAGGGCGCCTCCCCGCACGCCCAGGATGCTTCCGGACACAAACACCACGAGCGTGATGAGCTCCACATTCGGTATGGCCATGAGCAAGAATCCTAGAGCCACGGCCAGACTCGAAAGCAGTCCCGCCAGAGCTATTTTGTGTGTGGTTTTGAGAATAGCGCTCATATCGCGTCCCGGACAGCACAAAACCAAAATAAAACCCTCACCCGCGACAGGATGAAGGACGTGGCCATTAACCTCCCATCGAAGGCCTTAGGCGAGCGCACAGGCAGGTCTCCTGACTTGCGGGTCACCGGAATCACCGCGCCTTCCCGGGAAGCGTCCCAGTGGCTTCTTGCGGCTTCCTAACCGTTCACAGTGGCGGGGCCGTGCTGGCCTTTCACCAGCTTCCCTCTGCCTTCCGGCAGTCACCTGTGCGAATCTGGTTGCATCAGTCTCTTGTGTTCTTTGTTCTTCTCCTTGCCTCCTTCCCGGAGTCACCTCCAGCGTGAAGTGTTCTTTGACTAGTAACAGAAGAGCCAGTGCGCGTCAACCGAAAAACCTGGGCCACTCTGTCTACTGGCTGGCGGAGGCAATGAGAACGAATCGAATGAATCAGGTGGTGATGGACTTGGCGAGGGCCTGTCTCAGGCTGATGAGTATGGAGTAAGGGACTCTCTCGGAGCCGACGGAAGCGCTGGCGGTCCTGAGACCGTGTGAGTCGGAGCCCCCGGTCACGGCGAGTCCGTAGCGCCTGGCGAGCTCCATGTAGTACTTCACGGCACCCCTGTCGTGCTTGGGATGCCAGACTTCGATGGCCTTCATCCCGAGCTCCACGAACTCAGGTATGAGGTCGTCTCTCTGCACAGTGCCAGGATGGGCAAGGGCGGAGATCCCGCCTGCCTTCTCCACAAGCCGGAACGCGTCTCCGGGTGAAAGAAGGAGTTTGGGCACGTAGGCCGGAGAGCGGTGACCTATGTAGCGCCGAAAGGCCTCTTCGAAGGTGTCCACGTAGCCGCTGTCGAGAAGCGCTTCGGCCACGTGGGGGCGGCCGAGGGCGCCGTTTTCCGCGATCTCCAGAACCGACTCCAGCTCGATGTCCACTTCGAGCTGCTTCAGCTTCGCCAGTATCTTCTTCACTCGCTCCAGACGCGCGGCCTTGAATCTCTCCAGCTCGCTCAGGAAGAACTCGTCGGAATGGTCCACGAAATATCCGAGTATGTGGATGTCGGACACCCCGTCACTCACGCTCAGCTCCACGCCCGAGATTACTTCCACTCCGAGCTCTGCTCCCACGGACATCGCGTCCTGGACGCCCGACACTGAATCGTGGTCAGTCACCGCAACGGCGCGAAGTCCCTTTTCCTTCGCGAGCCGGACTATTTCCTGAGGGGTGAGAGTGCTGTCAGAGCAATTGGAGTGGATGTGCAGGTCGATATTACCTAAAGTCGGGCTGTCCTTCTCCGTCCGGGCGGGCCTGCTCATGACTCCGCCTCCTCGGGCTTGTCGCTCGTCGCGGCCAGCCTCTCCCGAAGACCGGGGAACTGCGGGTTGAGTGCGGCCACCTCGGTGTAGTTCTGGAGGGCCTCTTCAGTCTGTCCAATCCCTTCGAGAGCCCTTCCAAGGTTGAAGCAGAGCCCCGGATATTCTTCGTCTTCCCTCGTGCGCTCCCTCAGAGCCCTGCGAAACGCTTCGACCGCTTCCTCGAATTCCTCCATCTCCAGGTGGCACAGTCCTGCCATCTCGAAGGCCTTGCCCCTAAAGCCGTCACCTGCCGAGGCCATTCGGAACTCGTTGAGGGCCTCTTCGTGAAGACCCATCTCCTTGTACGTCACGCCCAGGTCGTAATGAGACTGATAGTCGCCGGGGTCGAGCGTGCTTTCCATCTGTGCCTTGAACTGTTTCAGGACCTGGCTGACGTTCACAGTCGAGGGCCGCGAGTGGGCCCTCAGTTTGAGGCCTGACACAGGCGGTTCCCCGCCGTGAACAGGAGCCGGCTGAGGGAACTCGACGGACTCGACGGGTTGGTCCGCTTCGGGCCGCGAAGCAACCGGGGGCTGGGCGATCTCCATGGCCGCGGTGGCGGCCACGAATTCCTCCGGGCCCTGAGGCGGTGCCTCCTGCTGCGGTGAAAACGGCGCGGCCGAACTCTCAGCTGGTGTGCGCTCGAGGAACAGAGTCTGCGGCTCGCGGGCAGCGGCCGAGACCATCGGCACAACATTGGCATCCAACTTCACTGCCCTCGCCGCATACTGGGCTGCCCTTTCGACTTCGCCCCGGGACTTCAATACCTCCGAGATTCTCGTGAGCTCGCCCGCAGCCTGGCTGGCCCGGTTTGTCTGCTCGTAGAGACCGGCCAGCTTCTCAGAGATGCTCGTGTCGACCGGGTTCGCCCTGCTGGCGAGCTCGAGCGCTTCGATCGCCGCGTCCTTGTCTCCCTCTTTAAGTTTCATGTCGTGGCAGGTGAGGAAGTCCTGAACGGCTTCGGGTGCGAGTCCTGCGCGCATACGGATGTCGCCGAGACGTCTGTACATGTCAGACTGGGATGGGTCGAGGCGCAGGATTCTCTTGCCTATGGCGGCCGCGTTCTTGTAGAGCCCGAGTTTCTCGTAGGCGTCTATGGCATGGACATAGAGGGACACCGCACGGCCAGTCCCTCCTTTCTTGAGGTGCACGTCCCCCACCAGAACGTAGTCGTAGGGGTCTATGTCCTCGAGGGAGAGGAGGTTCTCGTACTCGGCGAGTGCCTTGTCCAGGTTACCACTGGAGAGGTATTTCTGGGCCTTGGCCTTTATGCCTGAAGACTTCTCCAACGCAGACTCTCCACACTAGATGCAGATGAAGCTCTGTTTCGTCCCAAGAGTGTCTGTCCTACAGATCGCGTATATGCAGACAAGGAACCTATAGACCCAGTTCCAGTCGTCCTCTCATTGAGTGAAGAGCTTTCGTTCAACCAGCTCCCTGGTCTCTCTGTACAGTCCTTCGCCCGCGTCTCTGAGAGATTGAGTCTCTCTCAGCAACGCGACTCTTCTGGCTTCTTCTTCTATGGAGCCGAGGTTGATGTAGACGTTGAGCGAGGCCCCCACGAGAGCCGCGTGGGCCATGCAGGCGCTCACCCCCGCGTCGCTGGCCGAGTTGACGTTCCCCTTCTCGGCCACGGTGCGTGAGAACTGCAGCGCCTTGATGCTGAGTTTGCAGACCTCGAGAGGCACTTCGGCGGCCTTGAGCGCGGCCGCCCTGGCGACTTCCCTTCTCGGTGCCTCGTCAGGCCTGACTTTAAGAGCTCTTCTGGATTTGAGCACCTGTTCGTACGCGCGCGAGTCCTCTTCTGCCAGCCTGAGCAGGCGCTTTCTCAGTGTCTGGCACTCACCCCTGACCTTCTCCATCTCGCTCCAAACATCGGAGTATTTCTTTTTACCGATGGTAAGACCGCAGACCATGGCCGAAAGAGCGCACGATAGCGAGCCGGCGAGCGCAGAAACGCTCCCTCCTCCGGGAACAGCGCTGGCGGCTGCCACCTCTTCGGCGTAGTCAGCCATACTGGACTCCGTGCTTCCGGGCTCACCGAAGAGCTTCGTCTCCAGTATCTGATCTCTCTCGAATCCTTCTAGTCTCAGGTGGTGTTCGGCGACGTCCACGAGAGCGTTTAGGGGAACGAGCCCCACTATCTCACTTCCTAGTATCGGCACACCATATCGCTCAGCTTCAGACTTTATTAGCGCGAAGACGCGTTGAATGGGACTCTGTTGGAAATTGACCAGGTTCATGGACACCTGGACTATGCCTGCCTCCTTGAGCTCGAAACCCAGGGCCTTGACGTATCGTAGGCCGCCGTCCCCAAACCTTATGGCCTTGGCTATGTTACGGGCCACTGAGATGTTTGACGTGCCCAGGTTGACGTTGAACGCCACGAGGGGCATTCTGGCTCCCACCGCCACGGCTCCTGCTGTCGGGTGGACTCTCTCGGGCCCGAAATCCGGCTTCCTGGCGGGGTCCTTCCCGATGGCCTCCCGCAGCCCTTCGAACTCACCCGACCTGACCTGGGCCAGATTCTCTCTCTCGGGCCTCGTGGCCGCGGCTTCGTACAGAAAGACGGGGATAGCAAGTTCCTGGCCAATCCTCCTCCCGAGTTCCCTGGCCAGCTCGACGCACTCCTGGCTGGTCATGCCGGAGAGGGGCACAAAGGGAATGACGTCAGTTGCTCCCATGCGCGGATGCTCGCCCTTGTGTTTGGTCAGGTCTATCAGCTCTGCGGCCTTTCTGGCGCCTCTGAAGGCGGCCTCGACCGCCACGTCAGGCGGGCACACGAAGGTGACCACCGCCCTGTTGTGATCGGCGTTCATTTCCTTGTCGAGCAGTCTCACTCCTTGGACTGACGCGATCTCGGCCACGATTGCGTCCACAACAGAGGCGTCTCTGCCTTCACTAAAATTGGGTACGCACTCTACGAGTCTCGCCACTTCTCCTCCTTTTGCCTTATGTCCTCAGCCGGACAGACGGCCGAAACGCACAACTACCTCACCGTTCTTGACCACGTGACACACGTTTGAGACTCCGTAATGATAAGGAATCTCCCGATAGTCTTCTGCGTCGAACACGACGATGTCTGCCCTTTTCCCGGCCGCCAGCGAGCCGCACTCCTCTCCGAGAGCCAGCGCAAACGCGGCATTGATGGTGGAGGCGGCTAGTGCCTCGGCGACTCTCATGCGCATCTCCACGCAGGCAAGCGTCACCATCATCTGCATTGACTCGGTCATCGAGCTCCCCGGGTTACAGTCCGTGGCAAGCGCCACCGGCAACCCCGCCTCTACCATCGCGCGGGCATCGGCGTAGCGCCCCAGTCCCAGACTGAACGAAGTGCCTGGCAGCAGGACCGCGACAACGCCCGCGTCCCTGAGCGCATTCACGTCAGCAGGCGATGCGTGAAGCAGATGGTCGGCGCTGACCGCACCCAGCTCGGCCGCCAGCATCGCCCCGCCTGTCCTCGCGAATTCCTCCGCGTGAAGCTTGGGCCTGAGCCCGTGCCTCACACCGGCTTTCAGTATGTCTCGCGACTCCTCGACAGTGAAGACCCCCTTCTCGCAGAAAACGTCACAGAATCCGGCAAGCTTCCTTCGCGAAACCTCGGGGATCTGTTCCTGGATGATGTTTCCGACGTATTCGCGCTTCTTACCCCGGAACTCTTCCGGTATTTCGTGGGCTCCCAGGAAGGTGGGCACGACGTCCATCACGTGAGAGTCAGACAGCGATTTCACTACCTCCAGTGCCCTCAGTTCATCTTCTACAGATAGGCCGTAACCACTTTTTATTTCAACAGTTGTAGTGCCCAATTCAAGCATTTTATTAAGTCGCTTCGAGGCCGAGGCCGCGAGTTCTGCAGCGGTAGCCTTCCTGAACGACCTCACGCTCGAGAGTATTCCTCCCCCCTGCGCGGCGATCTCCATGTAGCTCGAACCCTGAAGCCTCATCTCGAACTCGTGCGCCCTCTTTCCCGCGAACACTGCGTGTGTGTGGCAGTCCACGAACCCGGGGCACACCACCCTACCCGAAGCGTCCACGAGTTCCCCGTGCTTGGAGAGCCAGCTCTTCGTTAGGACTTCTCGTGACGGCCCCACATCCACTATTCTGCCGGCCCGGACTGACACCGCGCCCTTTTCGATTATCCCGAGTTCGCTCATCTCCCTCCCGCGTCTGGGGGAATCCTGACCAGCGCGAGAATGCTGGCCAGCCCGGCCAAGGGTGATGAGCTGCCGCGCATTGGCTATTATCAGGTCCACTGTCTCGCCAGCTCCACCGGCACTTCGCGCACCCCGGGCCGCGGCGCCGGGCGAACTCGCGGCTCTGGCCCGGCCTCCCTTGCTGCGGCCGGCTGCGCCTTGAGAGTCCCGGGCTCTCTTCACCCGGCCTCCCGCCTTGTGCCTGAGCTTTGTTTGTGTGCGATTTGAGTGTCCCGGCCTCTCCATGCTCACCTCGTCTTCTGCTTGTCTGCTTCGTGTCCGCGAAGCATCGGGACCTTCACCCCGTCTTTCACGGCGACTTCCACGGCCTCCTCGTAGCCGGCGTCAGCGTGTCTCGCCACTCCGATACCGGGGTCGTTAGTAAGGACGAGCTCGAGTCGCTTCTCTGCGCTCTCGCTGCCGTCTGCCACGATCACCATCCCGGCGTGAATGGAGTTGCCGATCCCGACTCCGCCGCCGTGATGAACAGACACCCAGGAGGCGCCGGATGAGACGTTGAGTAGAGCGTTCAGGACCGGCCAGTCTGCAATGGCGTCACTGCCGTCTCTCATGCCCTCTGTCTCCCTGTACGGCGACGCCACTGACCCGCTGTCGAGGTGGTCTCTGCCTATGACTACGGGGCAGGAGATCTCCCCTTTCTTCACCATCCGGTTGATGACCTTCCCGAAGTGCGCGCGCTCGCCGTAGCCGAGCCAGCAGATCCGAGCGGGCAAGCCCTGGAACTTGACCCGCCGTGAGGCCAGGGGAATCCATCGCTTGAGTATCCTGTCTTCTGGAAACTCTTTCAATATGACCTCGTCAGTCCGGCGTATGTCCTCGGGGTCTCCGGACAGAGCCACCCACCTGAACGGGCCTTTGCCCCTGCAGAAGAGCGGCCTCACGTAGGCAGGAACGAATCCCGGATAGGAAAATGCGTCAGCGACCCCGGCCTTGAGGGCCTGCTGCCTTAAGTTGTTTCCGTAGTCGAACAGAACCGAGCCCTTCTTCTTCATCTCGAGCATGGCCTGGACCTGGGCTCCCATCGACTCTATTGCCTTCTTGACGTATTCTGACGGGCACTTCTTTCTGAGGGCCAGCGCTTCTGCCAGCGTCATCTTGCCCGGCACGTAACCTTCGAGCGGGTCGTGCGCCGAAGTCTGGTCAGTCACCACATCGGGCACGACTCCCCGCTTCACTATCTCAGGATGCACTTCGGAAGCGTTGCCTACGAGCCCGACAGAAAGCGGCTCGCGGCGTTTCACGGCGGATTCGCAGAGCTTGAGAGCTTCGTCCAGGTCCTCAACCATCATTTCGCAGTAGCCGGTGCGGAGCCGTTTCTCCACGCGGCCCCGGTCGACCTCCACGGCGAGACAGACGCCGCCGTTCATCGTCACCGCGAGCGGCTGGGCGCCTCCCATTCCCCCCAGTCCGGCAGTGAGCACCAGTTTTCCGGAAAGGTCAGACTTGAAGTGCTGCCTGGCGCATTCTGCCAGCGTCTCGAAGGTGCCCTGCAGAATGCCCTGCGTGCCGATGTAGATCCAGCTCCCCGCGGTCATCTGACCGTACATCGTGAGGCCTGCGGCCTCCAGCTCCCAGAAAGTCTCGAGCGTTGCCCAGGCCGGGACCAGCATGGCATTCGAGATGAGCACCCGGGGCGCCATGTCGTGAGTCCTGAACACGCCGACAGGCTTCCCCGACTGAATGAGCAGAGTCTCGTCGTTGCCCAGACACTTGAGCTCCCTCACAATCGCGTCGAAGCACTCCCAGTTTCTGGCCGCCTTGCCCGTGCCGCCATACACGATGAGTTCGTCCGGCCTCTCAGCCACCTCTCTGTCAAGGTTGTTCATGAGCATCCGGAGAGCCGCCTCCTGCTGCCATCCCTTGCAGGAGATCTCGCTTCCCCTGGCCGCCCTTATCTCTCGTGTCATCGCCTGGCCTCTCTTTCAGCTCTGCCGTTGTTTCCCATTCTTGTCCGCTTCATCTCTTATGGCCTCTGCTTCGAGGTCCCTGCTGCTGCGTCCCCGGTGTGGTGCGGCACGTCCGGGGTTCTCGATGCTGCCTCGGCCCTCGACCACAGAGGATGACGTTTCATCCTCCAGCCGGCCGAACCATCCAGATACCATTGAAGGGAGCTCTGCGGTCGAACACCTTTTAATTGCTGCAGGCAGAGATTTCTGGAACATCGAACCGTAGCTCGCTCTCGCTATTCTCGGGTCGATGATGATGACCGCGCCTCTGTCCGTGCGCCTTCTTATGAGCCTGCCGAAGCCCTGACGCAATCTGATCACGGCCTCCGGCAGCAGGTAATCCTTGAACGGCTCTTTGCCCTCCTCCTGGAGCGCCTCCGAGCGGGCCTGAACGAGCGGGTCGTCAGGAACAGAGAAAGGTAACCTAACCAGCACCAGCATCTCAAGAGCTTCTCCAGGCAGATCGATCCCCTCCCAGAAGCTGGAGGTACCGAGCAGGACTGCCCTGGCCGAGGTCCTGAACGAATCCATGATCTCGCTTCTTGCACCGTCAATACCCTGGCCCAGGACCGTGAAGCCCAGCTCCCTCAGTTCCCCGGCCACGGCCTCGTGAACCTCTCTCAACATCTCGTACGACGTGAAGAGCACCAGGGTCTTGCGCGGTTCGATCGCCAGGAGTTGCATCAGGAGGTCTGCCGTTGCCGAAGCGAACCCGTCTGTCCTGGGGTCCGCGAAATCCTCCGGCACTGCCACCGCCACCTGCCGCGAGTAATCGAATGGAGAGCCGATCACGACGCGGCGCGGCTCGTACGCTCCTTCCAGTCCCATCCTGAAAACGAAGTGCTCGAGACTGCCTGCCACGGCCATCGTAGCCGAAGTCATCACGACTGACTTGAGACCGGAAAAAAGGTGCTCCCTCATGTCGTTTCTTGCCCAGACGGGACAGGCCCTGACAGCAAGGTCAGTTCCGGATCTGTGTTCGACCCAGTACACGTGCTCGCTGGAGGAGCCTTCCCACAGGAACATGATGTCGGTGGAGAGCCTCCTCCAGCGCTCGGCAGCACCGGCCACCTCAGCCAGAAGCTCTTCTGGCTCATTGAGCAACTCTGAGTTCTCCTTCAGAAACTCGGCGAGACCGTTCAGGAGCTCCTCGACTCTCGAACAGGAGTAGGCGGCCTCCTCGAACTCGGCGGGAATGGAGAACCTCTCGCCGCCGAAGCGCACCGCCACAGCAGGCCCGAACCCTGCAATGAGCTCGGAGAGCCTGGCGAAAGCTCTGTCGGAGAGCCCGCCGAGCTCGGCCAGCGCCGTCTCGAACTCCTGGGTCCTGGAGGAGAACGAAAGCCGCCTCAGCTTGGGGATTCTCCTGGCCAGTTTCCTGCGGATGGAAGGCAGTATTCCCCTCGAGGAGACAAGTCTCTCGGTCTCCTTTCTCAGGCGCTCCCTGGTGACATCGAAACCGAAATGCTCAGTGGCCACCCTCTCTATGTTGTGGGCCTCGTCCATCACGAGCTTGTCGTATTCGGGTAGAAGCGTCCTGCCGCACGTGACGTCCGAGAAAAGGAGCGAATGGTTCACTATCACTATGTTCGCCTGCGAGGCCTTGCGCCTCGCCGTTCTCCAGTAACAGTTTGAGGCGTGGCGGCAGGCCGCGGCCAGACACGTGCTCGAATCAGACTGTACCTGCTCCCAGAGGCGGAAGTTCTCGGCGGATGCGGCCTCGGCCACGTCGCCGTTAGGGAAAAGCTCTAGCCCAGAAGTGACGAGCCCGATAAACGACTGGGCCCTGTCGTCCCTATCTGATTCCAGGAGGCCGCTCCATTTCCTGAGACAGAGGTAGTTCCCCCTGCCCTTGAGAGCTGCTGCGGAGAATCCTCTTCCGAAGATGCGCCTGAGCACGGGCAGATCCCTTTCTATGAGCTGCTCCTGGAGATTCTTGGTGTTAGTGGAAATCAGCACGCGGCTGTCCGTGGAAAGCGAGACCGCCAGGGAAGGCACGAGGTATCCGATGGACTTGCCGACGCCCGTGGCCGCCTCTATGACAAGAGACCCGCCCTCGGTCAGCGCGGCGAGCACCTCTTCCGCGAACTGGATCTGCTGCGGCCTGGATTCGTAGTCGGCTATCTCCCTTGAGAGTTTCCCTCCAGGCGCGAAGATATTCCTCATCGCCGCGGCATCTGAACGCAAGGGGAGTTCCTTTCCTCGGAGGAGCCTCGAGCCAGGAGGTCTTTTCAGCTCTTGCCTCTGAACACCGGCGAGCTCTTCTTCATCGCACAGAAATCAGAGCACATCGTGCAGAACTCAGGGTCTCTTGGAGGACTCGACGCACGAAGAGCCTTTGCGCGTTCCGGGTCAATGGCCATGCTGAGTTCCTTCTCCCAGTCCAGGGCGCGCCTGGCCTCAGAGATGCCTCTGTCCCAGTCTGCGGCGCCCGGCAGCCCTCTGGCCACGTCCGCGGCGTGTCCCGCGATTCTGGAAGCCATCACCCCGGTCCACACGTCCTCGACTGACGGCAGCCGCAAGTGCTCCGAAGGCGTGACGTAGCAGAGAAAATCCGCTCCCTTCGCGGCGGCCAGAGCGCCGCCGATCGCACCCACTATGTGGTCGTAGCCGGGCGCCACGTCAGTCACGAGCGGCCCAAGGACGTAGAACGGCGCCCCGTCGCACGTGCTCTTTTCGATGGAGACGTTGGATTCGACTAGATGGATGGGCACGTGGCCCGGACCCTCCACTATCACCTGCACCCCGGCGGCCCTGGCCCTCCGGACCAGCTCACCGATCACCAGCAGCTCACCGAACTGCGCTGCGTCGTTCGCGTCGGCCAGAGACCCCGGCCTCATCCCGTCGCCGAGACTCAGGGTCAAGTCGTACTTTTTCGAAATGTCCAAGAGGTCGTCGAATCTCGCGTAGAACGGATTTTCTTTTCCGTTTGCGTACATCCAGTCCAGCAGAATGGCTCCACCCCTGCTCACGACGTCCGTGACTCTGGAGAGTTTCCTGGCCTGCTCCATGACGGAGAACGTGACCCCGCAATGCACAGTGACAAAGTCCACCCCGTCCAGGGCGTGGAGCTCCACCGCGGCGAGCATTTCATCTCCGGAGAGCTCTGCCGTGCGCCTGCCTGCCCTCATCGCATCAGAGGCGCTCTCGTAGATCGGCACACTACCCAGCGGCACGCAGCATTTCTCCACTATGGCCCCTCTTATCTCTCTGAGGTTGCCTCCAGTGCTCAGGTCCATGACCGTGTCCGTGCCCGCCTCGATGGCCGCCCTCAGCTTGCAGAGCTCGTTCTGGAGATTGCAGTCGTCAGGGGAAGTGCCTATGTTGGCGTTCACCTTTGCGCGCAGACCCTCGCCTATGGCGCAAAGCTTCTTCACGTCTCTGCGGTTGTTCTTGGGTATGACGATCCGGCCTGCCCGAACCCCTTCCAGGATCCTCTGCACCGGGACTCTCTCAACCCTGGAAGTTATTTCCATTTCAGGGGTTATCTTGCCTTGCAGGGCCGCTTCAAATTGGTTCATTTATCCACGTCCTTTCGTCTCGACACCCGCCTCTTTCATGCCCTCGCCCAGCCTCAATATAAGCCCTGCGACACCTCAAGTCAAGGAAAGCACGGTTACCCATACGTTGTGGGGCGCTCCACCTTTGCCGGCAGCGACCGGAGATGGCTCCACCCTGCTGCCAGGGACCACCGAAGAGGCGATGTGCAGCCCAGGCATCAGAACCTCCCCTCGATCCCGACGTGTATCTTGCCTGAACTGAATGATTCGCCTGCGGGTATACCCAAGTCTATGCCTGCCAGGCCCAGAAGTGACGGAACCCTGAGTCCCATGCCGTAGCCGAAGTGAAAC
>Ga0315294_10001648_pt1 | contig 24358 bp, 25 predicted proteins | sample YL17G13_40_MG_FD_203626 | JGI IMG/M metagenome (GOLD analysis project Ga0315294, IMG submission 203626) | Sediment microbial communities from Yellowstone Lake, YNP, Wyoming, USA - YL17G13_40 | ecosystem: Environmental > Aquatic > Freshwater > Lake > Sediment | place: USA: Wyoming | collected...
AGCTGCTGCGCGAGCGCGGCCCGGGAGTCCTCCGACAGCGCCTCGTTGGCGGCCTGCAGGGCGATGTCGCGCGCCGAGCGTACAGCCGTGGCGAGGTCGCCGAGCAGCCCGTCCACCGTCATCAGCTTCTGCGACCCGCGTTCCACGTTGTCGGCGTACTGGGCGATCTGCGCCAGGCCGGAGCGCATCTGCGCGGCGCGGGTGGCGGCGGTGGCGTCGTCCGACGGCGTCAGGATGCGCTTGCCGCTCGAGATCTGCTGCTGCAGCCGGAACAGCCGCTCGGCATTGGCGGCGATCCGCTGCGCCAGTTGCCCCGCTATCATTGGTGTGCTTACGCGCATATCCGGCCCCTTCTGTCTATCGCTCACTGTGATGCTGAGCACAGCGAAGCATCCCCTACCTCCTCTTGCCGCCCCCATAGGGGACCCTTCGCTAGCGCTCAGGATGACGGGTTATCGCGCCTATCACGGCGCGGCGGTCCTCTCGATCAGGGTGCGCAGCATCTCGTCCAGCGTCGCCATCAGGCGCGCCGCCGCCTCGTAGGCGTGCTGGTACATAATCATGTTGGTCATCTCTTCATCCAGCGACACGCCGTACAGCGACTGCTGGCGCAGGGTGGCCTGCTGCAGCGACACTTGCTTGGCCGCCAGCGTGTCGGCCGCGCTGCGGGTCGTGTTTGCCACTTCGCCCATCAGCGACCGGAAGGCCTCGTTGAGCGTGAGCCCGCCGATGAGAGCCTGGTCGCGCACCTGTGCTAGCGCCAGCGCCAGGCTGCCATCACCAGGCGCATCCGCCGTGGAGGCGGCAGCGACCGCGCGCGCGTCGGCCAGCACCGCCGCGCTCAGGTTGATATCGGCGGCGGTCGCGCCCGGCGCGAAGAAATCGATGCCCGTCGAGCCGTCCATCCCGTAGCCGCCCTGGTGCAGCGCGTTCACGCCCGCGATCAGGTTCGATGCCAGCGCATCGAGCTGCGCCAGGTAGCCGGGGATAGCCGCGTCGCGCACCTGGGTGCGGCCGAATACCTCGCCGCCCTGGACGTTCAGTGCGGCGCCGTCCTCCTGCCAGCGCAGCTCGATGTGGCCGTCGGGGCGAGTGGCGGCCGTCACCGCGTACCATTCCGAGCCCTGGATCAGGGGGCGACCGCCGATGCTGGCGATGACGTCGCCGCGGTCGGTAGCGAAGGCGGTGATGCCTACCAGGTCCGCGAGCTGCGACAGCGCCTGGTCGCGCCGGTCGAGCAGGTCGTTGGGCTGGCGCCCTTCAGCCTGGGCGGCTGCGATCTGGCGGTTGAGGGAAGCGGTCTCGGCGGCCAGGCGGTTGATCTCCTCGACTTTTCCCGTGAGCACCAGGTCGATGCCCGCCTGGCTCTCGCGCAGTTGGGCCACGGTTTGACGCATCGCCTCGGACAGGTTGATGCCCTGCTGGCGGACATTGACCCGCGCCGAAAGCTCCTCCGGGTGCGCGCTCAGGTCCTGCCAGGCGTTCCAGAAGCGGTCAAGCAGCGCGCCGAGGCTCGAATCCGGGGTCTGGGCGATGATGGCCTCGACTTCCTGCAGCGCCGAGTACGCGCTCTGCCACTGCGCCATCTCCTGGTTCACGGTGCGCGCGTGCAGGTCGAGGTAAGCATCCTGCGCGCGGCGGATCATCTGCACCTCGACGCCGCTGCCCCACTGCCCGCCCATGAGCAGCCCGTTCGCGCCCGCCGGAGGATAGACCGGCCCCGGGGTGAGCACGGCCTCCTGGCGGCGGTAGCCCGGGGTGTTGACGTTGGCCACGTTGTTGCCGACGGTATCGAGGGCTCGCTGCTGCGCCAGCAGGCTGCTGAGGGCGATGTTTATGCCGAAGAAGGTTGACAAAGAGTACGCTCCAACGATGATCAGGCCCTGTGATCCACGAACGGCCGCGCGGCTGCCGCCGCCGGGCAGCCGTCGGCCCCGTAGGCGGCCGAATCATCCGCGGCGCCGACCAGCCGCAGCGAGAAATCTATGTAGGCTAGGGCGTTGCGCGCGAGCTCGAGGTTGCCCAGGCTCGTCCGCCGAATGTCATCCGACAGCTCGCGCAGCCGCGAGCCCAGCTCCCGGTATCGTCCGGAGTACGGCTCGGGCGCCGCGGCGGCGATGGCGGCCAGGGTTATGGGATCGCTGTCCAACCGCAGGGTCGCCTTGATGCGCTGCAGACACGAGTCGGCCTGGCGGTCCAGGCCGGCGACCCGGCTCATCATTTCGGACTGGCGATCGACAATGGCGGCAAGCGCGCCGACCCTGCCCGCGAGCAGTTGCTCGCGCTGCTCCCGCGCGAGCGCCAGCAGCTCCTCGTAGCCCCGAGACTGTTTCTCCAGCACAGACAGAGTGAAGTCGTGAAACTGCTGCACAGTGTCCACGGTCACACCTCACGCGGCCGCTGCGATAGGGGAGACGTACCGACGCGGCGCCGCTGCTCTCCCGCCAGGCGTCTAGAGCTTGCGCAGGATGCGCCCCAGCCGCGCTTCGCTCAGGATCTTGTCGGCCAGGTCGTCGGCGGAGACTTCGTACTCACCGCGTTCGATGCGCTCGCGCAGGCGTGCGACCTTATCCTCGCGCACCGGCGGGGCGCTGGCGGCCAGTCCCTTCGCGCGCGCGACCTCAGCCGCCCGTCGCGACAGGTTCACGCTGTCGCCCGGCGTCGCCGACGAGCCATCCTTGGCGCGCGATGTGCGCTGAGCGCCCTTGAGTTGTATCTCCAGCAGTTTTTCGATTTGGCCGTTGGAGACTCTCATCGCTGACCTGCTTTCCGGCTGATGGCGCAGCCGTCCCGGCGGGATTGATGGACATCCCGCCTACGCACGTCTCGTGCTGAACTCCCGCTGCTCTGCGCCGCGGCGAGCTTCCTTCGCTGCGGAGCGCGAGCCCACTATTACGTATTACGGCCGAGAAACGCCGCGACTTTAGCCTATTCGCGCTCGAGCGGGCGAAAGAACGCCGCCTGCGGGCCCTCCACAGGCGGCTTGTCGGTGCGCTGTGGGCCCATATTGGGCGCGACTTCTCCAGAAGTCGCGGGTTGTTCGCGCGGTCTGGAGACCGCGCGCCCATTCACGCTCAACTGGCGGTAGAGCATGGCGGCGAGGCCGACGCTCTGGGTGCGCGCGATCTGCTGCGCCATCTCCCAGTCGAGCATGCTGTAGTAGATGTCTTTGGCCCGGCTGTCCCCCAGCACGGGGTCCTCCGGCACCGTGTCGCGCATCTTCTGCAGCAACTGCGCGAGAAAAACCGCCTCGAACTGCTCGCAGGCCTGGCGCAGAGCTTGCCCTGAACCTGCCGAAGGGGCCTCAGGCTCCTCTTTCGCGCGGAGAGGCTTGGCCGCGCTCGCCGCCAACGGCTGCGGCTGCATCCGCCCGTCGTTCGCGCTCACCCGCATCAGATTATCTCCAGCTCAGCCTGCAAGGCGCCCGCCTGCTTGATCGCCTGCAGGATGGCGATGATGTCGCGCGGCGAGACCTTGATCGCGTTCAGCGATCGCACCAGCTCCTGCACCGTGCGCCCGCGCACCGCGCTCAACGAGCCCTCGGCCTCGTGCGCCAGGACTTCGCTCCTGGGCACCACCACCGTCTCACCCGTCTTGGGCGCCAGCGGCGGCGGCTGCGACACCAGCAGCTCCTGCGTGATCTCCACCGTCAGGCCGCCGTGGGCGACCGCCACTGGCGAAATCGTCACGTTGCCGCCGATGATGACCGTTCCCGTGCGTTCGTTGACGATGACCTTGGCCGCCACATCCGGCTGCACATCCACCTGGCCGATGTCGGCGATGAACCCCACCAGGTCCGCTTCCCGCTCCGGCGGGATCTGCACCATCACCGTTCCGCCGTCACACGCCGTTGCCAACGACTGGCCCAGGCTCTGGTTGACGGCAACCGCGATGCGACTGGCGGTGGCGAAATCGGGCTGGCTCAACGATACGTTGACCGCGCCCCCGCGGTCGAGCGTGGTGGGCACGCTGCGCTCCACCAGGGCGCCGCCGGGTATGCGCCCGACGGTGGGATGGTTCTTCTGCACCTGGGTGCCGGCGGAGGCGGCGCTGAACCCGCCGATGCTGATCGGCCCCTGGGCCACCGCATAGACCTGACGGTCGGCCGCCTGCAGCGGCGTCTGCAGCAGGGTGCCGCCCTGGAGCGATCGCGCGTCACCCAGCGAGGACACGGTCACGTCGATGCGATCGCCGGGGGTCGCGAACGCCGGCAGATCCGCCGAGACCATGACCGCCGCGACGTTCTTGACGCGAATCAGGCCGGCCGGCACGTTGATGCCGAAGTCCTGCAGCATATTGGCGACCGCCTGCGGAGTGAACATGGTCTGCTTGCTGTCACCCGTGCCGTCCAATCCGACGACCAGGCCGTAGCCCATGAGCTGGTTGCTGCGGGCGCCGTCAATGTGTGCGATGTCCTTGACCCGCACCGCACCGGCCCCCGCCGCGGAGCAGGCGATAAGTGCGAGAGCTGCGGCGGCTGCGATCCGTGATCTCATCGGTCTAACCTCTCGGGCCACTCAAGGCGAGCCTTGGGACGGGCTGAAGCAAACTTAGAACAGGAAGTGCAGCAGACGGCTGATGAGGCCCGGGCGCTGCTTCTCGGCGATCGGCCCCTTGCCGGTCCACTCGATTTGCTCGTCGGCGAGGTTGCTGGACAGCACCGTGTTGTCCGGCGAGACATCCTGCGGGCGGACTACCCCGGTCAGCCGCAGCTCCATCTTCTCCGCGTTTATGACCGTCGAGCGCACGCCCTCGATCCTCAATGCGCCGTTGGGCAGCACCTCGGTCACGCGCGCGGTCATGCGGTCCGCGAACTGCGTCTTGCTCACCGTCGAGCCCGAGCCCGAGGTCGAACGCTTGGCCCCCAAGCCGAAGTCGGGGAAGAAGCTCAGCAGCCCCGCGCCCGGGCTCGCCGACGCGGAGGCGCTCTTATTGGTCTCGCTCTCCGCCTCGTGGGAGGCCACGCTCGACTGCACGATGATCACCGTCAGCAGGTCGCCCACGGCATGCGCCCGCTGGTCGGCGTAAAGGGAGCCCTGGCGCTCCGCCGGCCACAGGGAATCGCTCCTGCCCGGCTGCGCCAGCGCCGCGGCGCCCAGGGCTATGACTACGGCTGTGATGATGTGCTTCATCTGGTATGCTCCGTCTCGCGCCAGGTATGTGTTCTGGGCGCGACTTCTCCTGAAGTCGCGGATGGCATCCGTTCACGGCGTCACGAACACGCGTCCGTCGCCGTCCACCCGCGCCGTGAATGAGTCGCCCGAGGAGGCGCTCTTCAGCCGCACCGTGCCGTTGGCGGGCGCGTCCTCGGCGGCGATGGCCTCGGCCTGGATGCGGATGGCCCCGCACAACAACGTGACCCACACCTTTTGCCCGCGCTCGATCACCGGCGGCTCGTCCACCGCGGCGCGCGTGATCATCTCGCCCGCGCGCAGGGTCCTGCGCGCGCGCATGCCGGCCACCTCGGCCGGGTCCGCGAACGGCTGCGCCGAGGTCGCGCTCACGTCGCAGCGCGCGGTGCTCACGTCCTCGGCGGAGATCACCTGCCCGCGCTCCATCTGCCTGCCGGCGACCACCGCCGCGGCGAACCTGCGCACCTGGTAGCAGATCGTTTGCGAGGACTGCGCCTCGCCGTTCACGCACGCCGTTACCTTCACCAGCCGGCTTGCGCCGGTGAAGCCGCCCAAAGGCTCCGCCTTCAGCTCCAGCGCGCCCTCGCGTAGGACCATGTCGGACGGTGTCCGCGAGCAGGTGATGGCGATTTCCGCATCCGCCGGATCGAGTTGCGCGCGCAGCGCCTGCTCGCCGGCGGCCGCCAGGTCGGCGCCCGAAACGACCGTGCACCGCGTCGTCACCAGCACCCGGTCCGGCCATTCGGCCTGCACCTGCTGCGGATCGAACCCGTGCTGGCGCAGGCGCACCTTTATGTACTGCGAGTCCAGCGGCCGCGACTTGCCCGGCATCGGCGCGGAAGCTACGGGGATGGCCCGCAGCTTGGCGGCGGCCTGGGCGTCATCGCACGTCACCGCCGCGACGTCACCGAGCAGCACCTGCGGGCCGCTCACCATCGCCGCGGGCGCGATGTCCAGGCGAATGCCGCCGGCGGGACAGGGGAGGGCCACCGCGACAACCACGGCCAGGGCCAGAACCGCTTTAGCCAGTGCGAGCTTCATCATTTCATCTCTCAGTCGCGTAGGGCAGGAGCGCTCCGTCGCCATAGCTATGGAGCGTCGGCGACTTGCCTCCTGCAGCCGGGTCAATCGACGGGCTGTGCCACCATTCTAACGCCGCAGGTTGTTGGCGATGGCGAGCATGTCGTCGGCGGTCTGGATGCTCTTCGAGTTGACCTCGTACGCGCGCTGGGCGACGATCATGTTGACCATCTCGTCCACGATGCGCACGTTCGACATCTCGACCATGCCCGCGGCGAGGGTGCCGAAGCCGTCGAGGCCGGGCGTGCCGGTGATGGCTTCGCCCGACGCGCCGGTGGGGAGGTAGAGATTCTTGCCCTGGCTGCTCAAGCCCGCCGGGTTGAGGAACTTCGCGAGTTGGATCTGGCCGACTTCCTGCGGCTCGGCCTGGCCCGGCAGCAGCACCGACAGCGTCCCGTCGGCGCCGATCGCGACCTGCTTGGCCTCCGCCGGAATGGCGAGCTCGGGCTCCAGGGTGTAGCCGTCGGAGTTAACCAACCGCCCCTGGTTGTCGAGCTTGAAGGTGCCGTCGCGGGTGTAGGCGATGGTGCCATCAGGCTGCAGCACCTGGAAGAACCCGTCGCCCTCGATGGCGAGGTCAAGGGGGTTCTCGGTTTGCTGGAAATCGCCCTGGCTGAAGATCTTCTGCACCGACGCCGGGTGCGAGCCCAGGCCGACCTGGATCCCGGTCGGCACCTGCGAGCCCTCCGCCACCGCCGTCCCTGCCGGGCGGATGGTCTGGTACATCAGGTCCTGGAAGTCCACCCGGCTGCGCTTGAAGCCGGTGGTGTTGACGTTGGCCAGGTTGTTGGCCACCACGTCCATGTTGAGCTGCTGCGCCTTCATGCCACTGGCGGCGGTCCACAATCCGCTCATCATTTCGTTGACTCCCCTCCGCACCCTGTTGGTGGGGCAGCCGTCCCGGCTGCCAGTCTAGTCCGCAGGCGAGACGCCTGCGCTACCTTCTACCTGGCGGCGGGCGCCGCCATTGCGCCCCTACACCCGTCCCACTTCGTTTATCACGCGGTCGAGGGTCGAATCGACCGCCTGGATGACCTTCTGGTTGGTCTCGAACGCGCGCAGCCCCGTGATCATGTTCACCATCTCGCTCACCGCGTTGACGTTCGAGCCCTCGATGTAGCCCTGCCGGATTGCGACCTCGTCCACGGCGACGGGCTGCATCTCGCCGGCGGCAAACAGGTTATCCCCCAGCCGCGACAGCGCCGGCTTGGCCTCAAAATCCACTACCCGCACGCGGTCAACCACCGCGCCGTCGCATGCCACGTCGCCCTTGGGGGTGACACTCCAGTTGCGCCCGCTGACCTTGATCGCCCCCGCCTCGCCCATGAGCCGGTGGCCGCCGGGGGTCGTCAGATAGCCCTCGTTGTCGAGCGTGAATGATCCGGCGCGGGTATAGGCCTCGCCTGTGGCGGCCTGCACGACGAAAAAGCCCGGGCCATCGAGGGCCAGGTCGCAGGGGTTATCGGTCTGCTGGTGCGCGCCGGGCGTGAAATCGGTCGTTTGGCGTGCGGAGAGGTGGGGCACCGCCTGCTCGGCGGTGGACAGCGATTGTAGCACAGGCGCCCCTTGGCCTACGAAGCCTTGGCGAAGTAGGTCCGGCTGTGACGCGACGCGGCCGAGCACCGCCGGGAAAGACTCAACCGACGGCACGGCGCGCCGATAGCCGGGCGTGCTCACGTTGGCGAGGTTGGTCGCAATCGTGTCGTGGGCGGCCTCCTGGACAAGCAAGGAGTTCGCCGCGACATACAGGCCGCGAACCATGGCAGGAACCCTCCAGAGGTTTACTCGCCCGCGGCCAGCGGGCCAGCGCCTCTAAGGAGCTTTTCGGCACGGGCGAGGTGTAACTTGAGGGGGATGACGGGAGGACAAGAGAGGGCAAACCGAAGTTTTCGTTTCTCGTTGACAAATCGCTCAACATTGAGTACCGTGGCATTATGAAACCACTGGGGGACGTCATCAGGCAGGCAAGGAAGAGGCAGGCTCTCAGCCTCCGCGCGGTTGCGTCGGGGATCGGCGTAAACGCGGCGCACCTCAGCCGAGTGGAGACTGGCAAAGTCAAGCCCTCTGCGAGGCTCATCGATAGACTCGCCAGAGTCCTTGGGCTGGACGCTGATCAACTGTTGCTCATGTCGGGTCGAGTTCCGCACGACTTGAGGCCGGCAGCAGAGGCTCAAGCCCAACGTTTCATTGCGGCTTTGCAGAACGTGGAGAGTCTGGGCGTCCGAGAAGACCGCGGCCGCTACGATACAGCTCTGGTTCTGCGTAGTGAATCGAGGGCGGTGGAGGACGGGTTCCCCTTCGACGAGATAAGTGACGTAGCTGACATCGAGAGCTGGCGAAAAGAAGTCTACCGGCCGATCTATCACATACATAAGTGGTGGGCGCAACGTCTCGGCTCCGTATTTCGCGCGGCAATCCTTGCAGCGGCTGTGCCCAGCGCCCTTCAGGTGATGGACCTCTTCTATCAACCGGTGCGACTTCCGGGGCTGGTCGTGTTTGACCCCTTTATGGGGAGCGGCACGATAGCTGGAGAGGGCAATTCCGGCAATTCCGGGGACACACGACTTGATTCGCCGCGCGCGAGGCTCCCGCCCGGGGCGTGAACCCACCGTGGGCGGGTAAGCTTTGGCCTGACAGTCCCGGGCTGGGGTGATGGGGCAAGGGCACAGCATGTGGCTAAGTCGCTCTGCGACCGCCACCCCGGCCCGCAGGGCTTAGGGGCTGTGCCTCTACCAGTCACGCGGCATCAGTTGCGATCTGCGCTTTCCCCTACTGCATCACCAGCGAGGTGAAGAGGATATCGACGACCTTGCCGGAGCCGGCGGGGATCGCGTCGTTGAGCGCCTTCGTCAACTGCTGCTTGAGGGTTTCCTTGCCGTCGGCGGTGGTGAGAACGGTGAAATACTGGCGCGACAGAGTCATGATGATGGCGTCGCGCACGCGGGGCAGCAGCTTCTTCTCGATCTCTGCGGCCACCTTCTGGTCGGTGACCTCGAGCGCGAGCGTGACCTTGATATAGCGGGCGCGGTCGGTGTCGGCCAGGTTGACGGTGAACTCCTCCAGCTCCATGGTGGCGTAGTCGGCCTCGGCCGGCGGCGGGGCGGGAGCGGGCTTGTGGCGCGCGCCGAGCTGCGGCCGCAGGAACAGGAAGGCCGCCCCGAGCACCACCAGGCACACCGCGGTGCTGATGAAATGAACCGTGAACTGCTTGAATATGCCCTTCATCGTTGCGCGCCCTCCCGCGGTCAGATGTTCCCCACGCGCGGCTCGTCCCTGAGGCGCTGCGGAATGTCCCGCATGCCGTTGCTGAGAATGACTATGTCCACCCTGCGGTTGGACACGCGACGCGCTTCGGAGTCATTTGGCGCCAGCGGCCGGCTGTCGGCGTAGCCGGAGGCCGAGACGCGCCGCGGCGCAATGCCCGCATGATCGATCAGGAAGCGCACGACCGTGGTCGCCCGCGCGGTGCTCAGCTCCCAGTTGGAGGGGAACTGCTGCGTGCGAATGGGCAGGTCGCAGGTATGCCCCTCGACCGCGATCTCGTTGGGCATGTTGCGGACGATGGCGCCGACCTTGCTGAGTATGTGCTTCGCCCGCGGGCGCAGCTCGGCGCGGCCGATGTCGAACAGCACCTGGTCCGTCACCAGGCTCACCACCAGGCCGCGCTTCTCGACCCGCATGCGGACGATCTCTCCCAGGCCCTGCTCCTTGATGTACTCCTCGATTTGCTTGGCCGCCCCGGGCAGCGCGCCCAGCCCGCTGGATTCGACGAGGTCGTCGATGCTGGGGGCGATGTTGTCGTTGGCCTGCGGGAAGGCGAGCATGCCCGCGCCGCCGCCGTCGATGGGCCCGCCGAACCCGCTGCGGATCGAGAACGCGACCTCGCGAAACTTCTGTATGTTCAGCACCGACATCGAATACATCATGATGAAGAAGGCCATCAACAGCGTGATCATGTCCGCGTAGGTCAGCAGCCAGCGCATCGAGCCCGCGTTGTCGTGGCCGCCGCCCTCGCCTTCTGCGTCTGCTTCACGCCGAGGCATCCACTCCGCTCCTTGTGAGACCAGGTCGCTTTGGCGACCGCGACCCCGGCGCGCCCACTAGGCGCCTTGGGGCTGCTGCAGCTTCGCCTTTTCCTTGGGCGGCAGGAATGCTTCCATCTTGCTCTGCACCACGCGCGGGTTATCGCCCTCCTGCAGCGCCAGCACGCCCTCGATGATGAGGTCGTACAGCGCCGCCTCGTGCCCGCTGCGCACCTTGAGCTTGTTGGCGATGGGCAGGAACACCAGGTTGGCGATACCTACGCCGTACAGCGTCGCGCAGAACGCCGCCGCGATGGCGTGCCCCATGTCCCCCGGCTCATTGAGCTTGGCCAGCATGTTAACCAGCCCCATCACCGTGCCCAGAATGCCCAGGGTGGGCGCGAACCCGCCCATGGTCGAGAAGATGCTCTCGCCCGCACCGTGGCGTTTCTTCATGCTATGGACTTCGGTCTCCAGGATCTCGCGCACCAGCTCCGCCGGGGTGCCGTCCACCACGAGTTGAATGCCGAGTTGCAAGAACTGGTTGTCGGTGTTGCGCGCCTCCTGCTCCAGGGCGAGGATGCCTTCGCGGCGTGCCTTACGAGCATATTCCACAATTTGCTGCATCACCTTCACCGCGTCCAGTTCCTTGAACATGAAGGCGTGCTTCGTCACCGCCGGCAGGCTCATCACTTGCTTGAGCGGGAAGCTGAGCACGGTCGCCCCCAGCGTCCCGCCGATGACGATGATGATCGCCGGCAGGTTGATGAACCCCGCCACCCCGCCCCCCTCCATCGCGACCGACACGCCCAGCGCTCCGAACGCCAGCAGCAATCCAACCAAGGTTGCGATATCCATCGTCCTCGCCTTCCCTTGCGCCTATCGCCCTTGCGCTTCCGATCGCTCGTCCGCGCCCGCCGCGTCGCCGCCTCTCGCCTGGGCGGTCACGTGCGGTCCGAACCCCACTCGCTGGCGGTATTCGACTATCCGCTCGATCACCTCGTCCACCGTCTCGTGCACCATCATCTTCTTGCCGGTGGTGAGCGAGATGAGCGTGTCGGGCGTCGGCTCGATCAACTCGATGAACTCCGCGTTCACCACCAACGGTTGACCGTTGATCCTGGTTACCCTTATCATCGTCATCGCTCCGGTGTGCGGGGGCCGGCCGGCCTGCGGCCGGCCCCCGCTTGGATCAGCGCCGTGGTGCCCGGGCCCTCGTCACTAGCGCTTGATCGTCAGCAGCTCCTGCAGCATCTCGTCCGACGTGGTGATCACCCGCGAGTTCGCCTGGAACCCGCGCTGGGTCACGATCAGGTTGGCGAATTCCGCCGCCAGGTCGACGTTGGACAGCTCGAGATAGCCCGACGCCAACGTGCCGGCATCGCCAGTCGACGGCCACACCACCGCGGGCGGCCCCGAGGCCACGCTCGCCTGCCACAGGCTGTTGCCGACCTTGTTGAGGCCGGCCGGATTGGCGAAGCGCGCCAGCGCGACCTGCCCCAGGGTGCGGAACATCCCGTTGGTGAAGGTGCCCGTGATGACCCCCTGGTTGTCGATGCTGAAGCTTTGCAGCGTCCCCATCGGCAGCCCGTCCTGGCTCACCGCCTGCACGGTCGAGGCGCCCGCGAGCTGGGTCACGCCCGCGAATGACAGGCCGGCGTCCACCGGGTTGGTGGCTCCGCCCGAGGCGGCGAGCGTCACCGACAGGTTGAAGGCGGGGGTGGTGATCTGCCCGTTGGCATCGAAGATCAGAGTGCCGGTGCTGCCCGGCACGGCCGGGTCGGCATCCGGGCCGCTCGCGGCCCACGCCCACTCGTTGTCGGTGGCGCTCTTGGTGAAGGTGATGTCCACGCGATGCTGGACGCCCAGCGAGTCGTACACATAGCACGACGTGTCAACCGTCGTCCCCGCCGCGGCCGCGGCATCGAGGTTCGCCTGGTAGGCGACGTTGGCCGTCGGCTTGGCGATGGACATCACGCCGACGGGGATCGTCAGGTACGAGCTGGGCGTGATCATCTCGTTGCTCGGTATCGCGCCGGTGATCGGATCCGCCTGCCACCCGAGTAGGGCCAGGCCGCTTCCGGCCGATACCAGTCGGTTGTTGCCGTCCAGCGCGAACGACCCGTTGCGGGTGAGATACTCGCCGGAGTTGTCGCTGAGCAGGAAGAACCCGTTGCCCTGAATGGCGAGGTCCATGGTGTTGCCGGTGAACTTCAGGTTCCCCTGCGTCATCAGGTTGTCGATGCTTCCGATCTGCGACCCCAGGCCAAGCTGCATAGGATTGCGCGTCCCGCGCCCGCCGCCCGCGGCGGAGGCGGCCCGCAGCGTCTGGCTCAGGGCCTCCTGGAAATTGGCGCGCGCGGCCTTGAAGCCCGTGGTGTTGATGTTGGCGATGTTGTTGGCTATGACATCCACCGCCTGCTCGTGGGCCTTGAGGCCGGTCACGCCGGTGTAAATCGAGATCATCGTTCAAAACCTCCCACTTCCGTCAAAGATGGTGTGTGTGCCGCCTCGATCGGTCAGCGGCGGGAGCTTCCTCCGGGGAGGTCCAGCTCCGTCGTTTGCTGCAGACTTGTGCCTGTATCACCTCCTTGCGCGATGACTGCGCTGTCGATATTGGTGAAGACGGTTCCTCTGGCTCCGTCGCTCTCCATCGCGGTTATCACGGTGCGGCTCGGGATGTTCACGATCAGCGCGCACTGGTTGAGCATGACCAGCGACTGGCGCGCTCCCTTGGCGGCCGCCAGGTCCACCGCCGCCTGTAAGCTCCGGCTGTCGTCGGCGCTCAGTTGCAGCCCGCGCGCCTCGATCCGCGACTTCGCGTGCGCGCTGAGCTTGACGCCGCCCTGAGCTTGAAGCCGCGCCGCCACCAGCTCGGCGAAATCGCCCTCGTGGGGGCGTCCGACGGCGAGCGGGCGCACGGGGCCGACGCCTTCGAGTCCTCGTGTCGGCGCCGCACCGCCGACGGCCTTCGGCAATAGCTCGCTCATAAGACCTCCACTGTCTTCACGCCGGCGTCACGGGCAAGGTCGAGGTCCACCGTGGCGGCCGCGCCGTTGTTCCCGACGATGCACACGCGCACGGCCGTCGCGCCGGCCGCGCACGGCTCGGCCACGACCGCGGTTGTGGCGTCGCTCAATCGCAGCATCGTGCCCGGCGGGTAGGGCGCCGCCGCCTGCATAAACGCGTCCAGCGCCTCGGGGGACGCGAGGTCGTTGTGTGCGCGCAATTGCCGCAGCGCCAGGTGGGGCATGACGCCGCTGCCGAACGGCGCGGGCGCGATGAGCAGGTCATACGTATCCGCCATTGCGCACACTTGGGCCGCCAGGCTGATGTGGTCGCCCGCGAGGCCCTTTGGGAAGCCGCTGCCATCGCGCCGTTCATGGTGCTGCAGGCAAACGACGGCCGAGTTGGCGCTGATCCCGGGGTCCACTATCAGGGCCTGGAATCCCAGAGCGGGATGTCCGCGCCCCGCTGCTTGCACCTCCTGCTGCGGGGTGCACAGCGGCTCGGCCGACAGCCCCACCAGGCCGACGTCGTGCAGCAGCCCCCCGACCCCGACGTGGGATATGTCCGCCTGGCCCAGGCCGATAGCCTGGGCCGTCACCACGCACAGCACGGCGACGTTGCGCGCATGAACCTCCCACCAGTCGCGGCCGGAACGGGCCGGCGAGACGGCCGCGGTCATATCCCGCATACGGCGGGCGTCGTCACATGCGCCCTCCAAGGCTTCGATCACGCGCCGCGCGGGCAGCGCCCCGTTATCCTGCGCGGCCAGCAGGCAGGCGTGCGCGCACGCCATAAGCTCTATGCGGCTCGCGTCGGAGATCGCGTCTTCCCCGGCGGCGATGTGAACGTTCGGGGCGCGGACGTATACCTCGCTCACCCCGTGCTCCAGCAAGCGCGCCAGGTAGGCCTCGTTGAGCTCGACGCCGCTGTTGAGCAGCATTTTCCCGTCCATATCGAACACCGGCTTCGCCAGCTTATCGTTCTGCGAAGCTTGCTCCAGACTGATGCGAATCACCAGGCTCCCCTCGCACGTACCGGCAAATCCCCGCATCCGGAGCGCTCCCACGCGGCGCCCCTTGTACGCGTCAGCGGACCTCGCTGACCCAGGGTAGCTGGACTTCCTGCCCGCCAACCAGAAGTATCGGCGTGCCGTCGCGGAAGCTCACCGCGTCGACGGTTCCCTCGATCGGGTCGGCGCCCGGCTCCTGGGCGATGACGTGCCTGCCCACCAGGGACAGGGCCTGCGTGCCCGCCGCCATCAGCTGCGTCGTCCACAGCCCCGCGTTCATCTGCTGCATTTGCTCCAGCGACGAGAACTGCGCGAGCTGGGCTATGAACTCGCTGCTCTGGAGCGGGCTCAGCGGGTCCTGATACCGGATCTGGGTGATCAGCAGTTTCAGGAACGCGTCCTTGCCCAACGTCTCCTCGAGCGTGGGTGAGGCGCTGCTACCGCTCACCGCCGTTGTGCTGTTGATGCTGGCTAGTTGCATCGTTTACTCCCTCCGAGCTTGGCTCCATCATCGCCCTGCCGCTGCGCATCCACCATTCCCACCAAGCGCCGGCTCACGCGAATGCGTCGAAAAGCCGGCCGCCCGCGTGCGCGGCGCCGCGCAGCGCCGCCGCCATCGCCGCGCCGCCGTTATCCGCCTGTGGGGCCAGGCGTTCGTCGTGCCAGTGCGGTTGCCGCGGCTGGCCGGCCGCTGCGCCTTGTTGATGCTGTGCGCCGACGCCCACGGACACGTGGCCGATGTCGAGGCCCGCGGCGGCGAGCGCTTCCTTCAAGGCCGGCAGGTTGGCGCTCAGCAGCTCGCGGCTTGCCTCGGTTGAAACCTGCAGGTGCGCCGTCATCGCGGCGCCCTGGGACACCACCCGCATGTGCACCGTGCCCAGGGTGGGCGGGTCGAGGCGCACAACCAGTTCGGTGTGGTCGCCGTCAAGCTGTGCGCGCGCGGCGCGGGCAATCTGCTCGACCACCTGCGGCGCAGTCGGCGGCGGCGCGGGGGAGAGATGCGCGGCCTCGCGCTGGGCGTGTCCCTCAGTATTGGCAGCGATGGGTCCTGCGTCCGGCCGCGCAATCTCTCGGGCGGCATGAGCGTCCTGCGTCACCTGCTTCGATTCGGTCAGCGGCGTAGGCCGTGACTGGGGCTGTGGTTGTGGCTGCTCTGCAGGGGCCTCGTCGGTTTGTGCCGGGGTTGGGCCGACAGGTCTGCGGTCCTGCGGCGTGCCGACCGCGTCGGTCTGTCCGGCGAGGGCCTGAGTGGCGGACGGCTCATTCCGCGTCCCCATGGGCAAAGGATGGTCGGATGATTGCAGTTCGGCTGCGGGCTGGGCTCGCCCGGCAGTGTCGCGAGGAGCGGATGTCTCCGTCTGCCAGTAAGGGGGCTGCGACGCGGCCACGGCCGTGTTCGCACGCCCCTGGGGCGGGGCGGGATAGTCACCGGCGGGCATCACCACCTGCGCCGGGCGGTCCGCAGGCCTGCGGGAATCCTGCGCCGCGGTGCCCGCCGCCGGATTCGCGCTATCCCCGTCGGTCGGGCCGTCGGCAGCGCGCGCGACGTGAGAAGCCTGCGGCATTTGCACCGTCGTCGCTTGCGGCTGCGTCTCGCCGGAGTCTGGCGGCGCGGTTGCTTGGGGCGCCGGCGGGTTGGGGCGCGCGCCCACCTCGCGTACCGCCGCATACGTGTCGAACGCGCCGCGCTGGGAATCGGGCGGGGGCGTTTCGCTTATCCGGGGTGCGCTGAAGATGCCCCCGGCAGCGTCGGGCGCCTTGAGGACTGGCTCCGCATCGGCGCGCGGCTGCTGCAAGACGCCCCAGACCTGCCCGGTGGTCGGCTGTGGGCGCACGGCGGCCGCGGCGCCGGCACTCGCCACCGAGTTGGCTTGAGCGACATCGGCTGGGGTGACGCCCTGATTGCCGCGCGTCACAGCCGGCGCGGTGGCGGCCGCGTTGTTGTCGCGGGTTGGCGGAACGGGCGCGTCGGACTGGGCAACCGGTCGCGCCGGCGGGCTGCTGTCCGCTCCAGAAGCCGGAGGGACATCGCCGGCGGCTGGCCGCGCATCCGTACCGGCCTGGGATGTCAACTCCGCTTGCCGCGGAGGCTCAGCCGCCGCAGCGCCGCGCGTGGCCGGCGTCGGCTCAGATGCCGCGGCAGGCGGTGACGGCAATGCAGGCTCGGTCGGGCGCAAAGCGCCCTCGCGCGTCGGCGTTGACGCCGCCTCGGCGGGTGCGTCCTCGGCAGGCGCGGCCGCTACCTGGAGCGATGGGCGGGCTTGTCCGCCGGCTGTGTGGCGGGTAACGACGACGTCGTCGTCCACCAGCGACGGCCACATGCGAGGCAGCCGGTCGGACGGCTCCTCGCCGAGCGGTTGGCCGTCGGGAATAACGGCTGTGGCTTCCGCTGCGCGGAAGGGTTGCCTTGCCGCGTCATCGCTTGCGCGCGCAGGCATGCTCTTGTTGTCGGAAGATGTGACATCGGAAACGCCGACGCGCTCCGGGCCGGAGCCCGGGCTGGGGATTGGCGGCACCATCGTGCGGCCGGCGGAGGCGGAATCACCGCCGCTTCGCGGCCCGCCATCGGTCAGGGGAGGCGCCTCGGCGGTTGAGTCCCCATTCGTGCCGGATAGGCCCCACTCCGCAGACCGAGGAATCTCGACACCCGGATCACGTGGGACATCCGCGGCGAGGGCGCCCGCTCGCGGCGGCTGGGGTGGCCCCGACGGCGTGGCGCTCGGCGTCGATTGGGCGGGCACGGCGGGTGAACCGTCCGGGCGCGAGGAGGTTTCGCCTTGCGCAGGCGGTTCCGTGCCGGCTTCCGCGCGCGCGGCGCGGATCGCGGCACTCAGCAGCACGTCGGTGTGAATCGCCGTCGGCTGCGGAAGCTCGGCCTTCGGCAAGGCTATGGCTTCGGGCTCTACGATACGCTGGGCCGCTGCCGGCGTGATCTCCCGGGCGTCGGCTGCGTGGACGGAATTCGCTGGCCGCTCGGAAGACGCCGTGGGGACATTGGCCGCCTCGGATAGCGGACCATCCGAGATTATGCTTAAGGATGAGGATGTCATTCCGAGCCCCTCGACTGCGCTCGGGGTAAACTCCGCGAGAGCCTGCCCTGAGCCCGTCGAAGGGAATTCCCTACCTCTTGTGCGCCCGGGGTCGTAATCTACACCCTCCAGCATCCCCGATAGGGGATTTCCCTCGGCTGCGCTCGGGACAAGCCCTCGGTCGCGGAGTTCACCCTGAGCAAAGTCGAAGGGGCCTTCGGAATGACGAGGGGGGAAAGCGGGCCACGAGAACGGAACCGCCGGTGCCGCCAAGGGCGATGTTTCGAGGCCGGCCGACGGAGCATGGGAGACTAGAGTTGCCCCGCCAAGCAGGGGCGCCTCTCCGCTCGACCACCGGGCGCCCCCGGGAATCACGCCAAGGCCGGCGCGGGCAGGTTCGGGGTTGGGCGTGTGCGCCAGGGCTGCGACCTGCGGCGGCGCGGCAGGGGCGATTGCCGGCAGGGGTGGCAGCACGAGCCCGCGCAGGCAAGGCGGCACTTCGCGCGCCTCCACAAGCAGCCCGCGAGGGCGCGCGGGCCGATCTTGCGGCGCCTCTTGCGTCTCAGTGTCCTCCTCGGCGGCTGTGTGCGTGGGCCGCGTGCTCGGCGCGGGGTCGCAGCGTCCGCCCGCCGGGAGCATCGCCGCAAGCACGGCATCGTGCGGGTACGCCTGCGCCGGCTCCGGCGCTTCGATAAGGCCGAGCAGAAGGTCCACGAACCCAGGCGCGGCCCCCTCCACGCCGGCAGCAGCGGCGGCAGGCGGCGCCTCTCCCGCCAGAAGCCCCAATTGGATCGGGATCGTATTCATTACCGAGTGCCAAGCAAACGCGCGCCGGGCGGCAAGTCCTAAGTGCCGCCGACAATGCGTTCACTATGTATTATCGCCCTCGCCGGTGCGCGACTTGAGCGAAAGGTTGGGGAAACCGGACGGCGTGAGTAAGGGGTGCTCTGCGGCCATCGGGGTGGGACGGAGTCGCGGGGCCGGGATCGGGGTCGGTTCGCCGCGCATTCGCTCGCGCGTCGGCTACTCTTGCGCGCCGCGCGCCGCTTCGTAGCTTGCGATCACGCTCGCGACGTAGTTCTGCGTTTCGCGGAACGGAGGGATGCCGTTGTAGCGCGCAACGGCTCCCGGTCCGGCGTTGTAGGCCGCAAGCGCGAGGTCGAGCCGGCCGAAGCGGTCGAGCTGCTGGCGCAAGTATGCGCTGCCGCCGGCGATGTTCTGACGGACGTCGAAGGGGTCGCTGACGCCGAGGCCGGCGGCAGTGCCGGGCATGAGCTGCATCAGGCCCTGCGCCCCCTTGGGCGATACCGCGGAGCGGTTGAAGCCGGATTCGGAATGGATGACGGCGCGCAGCAGCGCCGGGTCGAGATTGTAGCGCTCGGCGCACTCCGCGATGGCGCCGGCGATCTCGGGGTCGTCGGGTGTCGCCGGCGCGCACGCGCGGCGCAGACAGGCGGCGAAACCGCCTGCGCCCGCCTCGGGCTGGCCGAAGGCGCGCTTGATCTCGGCGATTCTGGCGCGAACCGCGCTTACGCTGTCGGGAATGCCCGCGTTCATCTCACATCCATGGTCACGCCATTGCGTGCGCCGCGGCCCGTGCTTCGGAGCGAAGGAGCTGCGCTGCTGCGCGGAGTTGCAGGCGCATGACGCAACACTGCGATCTCGTCGGAGAACTTCTGCTCGATGCGCTCCATCTCGCTCCGGTGTTCCGCCGCGCGGCGATCGCGCAAGCGCTCGAAGGTCTTGCGCCGCTTCATGGCGGCCACCAGCTCCTCGCGCTTGCGGCTGACCGCCTGCTCGGCTGCGGCCACGGCAAGCTTCTGGTGCTCCACCGCCTCACCGAGAGCATCGATGTGGCGCTGTCGCCTGCGCACCTGCTCGAGGTCGAGCGTGCCCGCGCACTCCCGCGCCAGCGAGAGCTGCTGGTCGGTGCGGCGGCGCACGAAGTTGACGAGCTTATCGCGTTCGATCGTCAGGCGGCGCTGCAGCTGAGCCAGCGCCGATTCGAGCTGCTCCTCGACATGGCGCGCATGGTCGAGGGGAGCCTGCAGACTGAAGCGAAACTTGCGCATGGTCAGGGCTATCCGCAAAGACTATCCACGGGTTTCGCGGATTCCACAGATTGGACCGCTGATTGTGCGAACTCTGCGCAATCTGCGGATCACTGCTCTTGCTTGCCTATGCCGCCAGCGAGCGCAGCCCGGCGACGGTGTGTTCCCAAGCAGATTGCTCGTGCACGTCCTGCCTTAGGAACGTGTTGATGCGGTCGATCTTGGCACGGGCGGCGTCGATCTTGGGATTCGTGCCGCTGACGTAGGCGCCGATGTTGATCATGTCCTCGGCGCTGCGGTACACGGACAGCAACTCGCGCACCGCATACGCCGCGCCGCGGTGTTCGGCCTGCGTGATGTCGGGCATGAGTCGGCTCACGCTGGCGAGGATGTCCACCGCCGGGTAATGATTGCGCATCGCCAGCTCGCGCGTCAGCACGATGTGCCCGTCCAGGATCCCCCGCACCGTGTCGGTCACCGGCTCGTTGAGGTCGTCCGCCTCCACCAGGATGGTGTAGAGGCCGGTGATGGAGCCGCGATTGGAGGTGCCGGAGCGCTCCAGCAGGCGCGGCAGCAGGGCGTACACCGACGGCGTGTAGCCGCGCGTGGTGGGCGGCTCGCCGATCGCCAGGCCGACCTCGCGCTGCGCCCACGCGAAACGGGTCACCGAGTCCATCATGAGCATGACGTCCAGGCCCCGGTCGCGGAAGTGCTCGGCGATAGTGGTGGCGACCAGGGCGGCCTTGAGACGCAGGATGCCCGGCTGGTCGGAGGTCGCAACCACGACCACGGACTTGCGCATCCCGTCTTCACCCAGGTCCTTCTCGATGAAATCGCGCACCTCGCGGCCGCGCTCGCCCACCAGCCCGATGACGTTGACGTCGGCGTCGGAGTTGCGCGCAATCATGCCCAGCAGCGTGCTCTTGCCAACGCCGCTGCCGGAGAAGATGCCGATGCGCTGGCCGCGGCCGCAGGTCAGGAATGCGTCGATCGCCCGCACCCCGAACGCCAGCGGCTCGGCGATGCGCTGGCGGCGCAGCGGATGCGGCGGCACCTGGTTCACCTCGCGCTCCTCGCCGCTCGCGATCGGCTCGCCGCCGTCGATGGGCGCCCCCACCGCGTTAAGCGTGCGCCCCAGCAGACAGTCGCCCACCTGGACGGTGAGCGTGCGCCCGGTGCCGCGAACTTCGTCGCCGTGGGAGATGTTGGTCATCTCGCCGAGCGGCATCAACAGCACCCGGTTGTCGCGAAAGCCCACCACCTCGGCGCGGATCGGGGGATCGGTGCGGCTGGTGTGAATCTCGCACAGCTCGCCGATGCGCGCGGCCGGGCCGACCGATTCGACCACCAGCCCCACCACCTGCTGGATGTGGCCGTTGAAGCGCACCGGGTCGGCGCGGCTGACCGCCCAGCAGTACTTCGAGAGATCACTCGCCGCCGTCTGGCCCATGCGATCCCACCTTGGCGGTGCTGCGTTCGAGCTCTCCGAGCTGCGTGGCGATGCGCGCGTCGAGCGTGCCGTTGGGCGATTCGATGATACACCCTCCGCGGCCCACGCGGCGGTCGTCGGAAACCTCGATCTTCTCGACCCCGTCCACCGACGCGAGCAGCTCCGCCCGCGCCTCCCTCACCAGTTGCAGGTCCTCCGGGTTGACGCGAATGCGCAGCTCGGCCTTGTCCTTGAGGCGCTTCATCGACTTGCGGATGAGGTCGAGCACGATGTCGGGATGCTCGGAGACCTCGCGCCCGATGACCTTCTCCGCGATCGCGAACGACAGCTTGAGGATCTCCGGCTCGGCCTGGCGCAGGAAGCCCGCGCGCTCGATCTGCAGCTCCTCGGTGGAGAGGGTAAGCTGCTGGACCATGCACTCGCGCTCGGCAGTGATCGCTTGCTGCGCCTCGGCCAGCCCCTGCTCGCGGGCGCGTTCGCGTATGCTGTCGGCCTCGGCGCGGGCGGCCTCGGTCAACCGCGCCGCTTCGGCCTGCGCGCAGGCGAGGGCGCGCTCCGCCGGATCGCCAGGGCAGTCGTTGGAAGACGCGTCCTGGGGTCTGACCGCCAGGCGCGCCTTGCCGCCGGCAAGATCGGGCGCGCGCCAGGGGCGCGGCGCGAAATTGAGGTGTGGCTGGGCGCCGCTACTCAACGAGCTTCTCCGCGTCCTCGCCGGACTTGAGAATCACCTCGCCGGAGTGCTCGAGGCGCCGCACCACCGCCACCATGCGCTGCTGGGCCGACTCGACGTCGCGCACGCGCACGGGTCCCGTGAGCTCGAGGTCCTCCTTGAGGCTCTGCGCCGCGCGCTCCGACATGTTCTGGAAGATCAACTGCTTGATGTCGTCGCTGGCGCCCTTCAGCGCGACGCGCAGGTCGTCGTTTTCGACCTCGCGCAGCACGCGCTGGATGGTGCGGCCGTCGAGGGTCGCGAGATCCTCGAACACGAACATCATCTTGCGCACGTCGTCGGCCAGCTCGGGCTTGCGCTCGGCGAGAGCTTCCAGCACGGTGCGCTCGGTGCTGCGATCCGCGCAGTTGAGCATCTCCACCAGCGCCTTGGCGCCGCCGGTGACCCGGCTCGCCGCCGCGCCCGATGAGAACCGCGTCTGCAACACCTTCTCGAGCTGCTCCGCCATCTCCGGCGCGGCGCTGTCGATGACGGCGATGCGCACCGCCACCTCGCCCTGCTGCTCCGGCGACAGGCTGCCCAGCACCGCCGCCGCTTTCTCCGCCGGCAGGTGGCACAGCACCAACGCCGCGGCCTGCGGGTGCTCCCCGCGCAGCGCGGCGACCAGTTGGTCGGTGGTCGCTTCGGCCAGTGATTCGAGCGGGCGGGCGCGCTCCTCCTGGCTCATGCCGTCCAGCACCCGTGACGCTTTCTGCGGCCCCAACGCCTTCTCCAGCACCTGCCGCACGTAGTCCACCCCGCCCTCGCAGTAGTCGCCCGAGTCAACCAGCTTGTTTACCTCATGCATCACCGTGTCGCGCATCTGGGGCGCCACATACGGGATCTGGGCCATCATCTGCGACAGCCGCTGCACCTCCTCCGCGTTCAGGTGTGCGAACACCTCGGCCGACTTGTCCCGCCCCAGGGCGATCAGCAGCACCGCTGCCTTCTCGATCCCGGTGAGAGCCTGGCTGTGGGTTGCGGTCGCCATGGGCTATTCCTGTTCCTCCCTGATGAGTCCCCGGACGATTTTGGCCAAGCCTGCCGGATCGGCGCTGGACAGGTCCGGCAGTGCTTGCTGTGGCCCTTGCTGTAGAGACTGGGATGCGTACGGTGCGATGGGTCGCGTTTCGGCGATTTGGGCTGCGATTACTGGCTCCTCGTCTCCGGCAGGCTTGACCTTGAAGAATGATCGCGTCATGACCAGGAATATGATCAACAGCAGGATCGCCGCCCCGTTCTTGCCGATGCTCCACATCAGCTCGCGCCGCTGCTGGGCCGCGCCCTCTTTGTCCTGCTGTGCCGCCACGGTGGTGTCGAAGGGCACCGCCTCCACCACCACCTCGTCGCCGCGCTCGGTGTCGATGCCGGCCGCGCTGACCACCGCCTTCTCCACGGCGTCCCGCTGCGGCGACTCCAGGTTGCCGTCCACGAACACCGCCACCGACAGCCGCTCCACCTGGCCCGGCTCGACCGTGGTGCGCTCTATTTTGCGCGACACGCGGTACTGCGACACCGTTTCCGTGCGCTGGTAGTTGTCGTGACCGCCGGCGCTGGTGGGGGGCGCGAGCGCGATATTGGAAGCGGTGCCGGGGATGCCGGACGCCGAGGCGCTGCCGCCCTGGTAGATTTCGCTCTTCTGCTGCTGGCTTTCGAGCACCCCGGTGCCATCGCCGACGGGCTCGAAGTTCTCCTGCTCGGTCTCGCGCTTGTCGAAGTTGATGGTCGCGCTCGCGCGCACCACCGCCCGCCCCGGCCCCAGCACGCGGTCGAGCATGCTCTGGACGTTGCGCTCGATCTCGCGCTCGTACTCCCGGCGCAGGCGCAGGCGCGCCGCGGCGGCGCCCGCCCCGCTCCCTTCGCCGCTCAACTCCGCGTCGGCCGACAACAGCGCGCCGCCGGTGTCCACCACCGTTACCGCCTGCGGTTCCAGGCCCTCCACGGCGCTGGACACGAGGTTGGTGATGCTGCGCACCTGTCCGGCCTGGAGGTGGGCGCCGGGGCGCAGGCGCAGCACCACCGATGCCGATGCCTGCTCCTGGGCGTTGGCGTAAAGGCGCTCGCGGGGCATGACGATGTGGACGCGCGTGTACTGCACTGGGTCGAGCTGGGCGATGGTGCGCGCCAGCTCGCCCTGAAGCGCCCGCTGGTAGTTCAGCTTCTCGCCGAACTCGGACAGGCCGAGCTGCGAGCGGTCGAAGATCTCGAAGCCGACGCTGCCGCCCTGGGGCAGCCCCTGGCCGGCCATCGCCAGGCGCAGCTCGTGCACCTGGTTGTCCGGCACCTCGATCGCGTTGCCGTTGGCCGCCAGCCGGTAGGTGACCTTCTGCTCCTTGAGCTTGGCCACGATGTCCCCCGCGTCATCGTCCTGCAGGTTCGAATACAGTACCGCGTAGGACGGCCGCGTGGCGAAAAACGCCGCTGCCGACACCGCGCCGACGGCGAGGATGATGAACGTCAGGACTGCAATTTTCTGCGTTGCGCCGGCTTCCCGCCAGACTCGGGCCACCGGCTCGATCAGCCGCGAAAGGACTCCCAAATCTCTCTCCCCCGCTCCCGTACTGTCACCCTGAGCCCTTCGACTTCGCTCAGAGCCTGCCCTGAGTGCAGCGAAGGGGTAAACTCCGCGAAGTTTACCCGCCTCTGGCGGGGATCCCCTACCCGGGATGCACATACGTAGGAGATTCTTCGCTTACGCTCACAATGACGTCGTTTGGCGTTACGTGAACAGTATTGCACCTAAACTGTAGCGACTAGAAACTTACACCTGGGTGCGCATCAGCTCCTGGTATGCCTCGATCATTTTGTTGCGCACCTGGATGGTGAACTCCAGCGCCAGACTCGCCTTCGACATCGCCACCATCACC
>Ga0315294_10001650_pt1 | contig 24357 bp, 19 predicted proteins | sample YL17G13_40_MG_FD_203626 | JGI IMG/M metagenome (GOLD analysis project Ga0315294, IMG submission 203626) | Sediment microbial communities from Yellowstone Lake, YNP, Wyoming, USA - YL17G13_40 | ecosystem: Environmental > Aquatic > Freshwater > Lake > Sediment | place: USA: Wyoming | collected...
TCCCGTAAGGGCTTGATTAATCAAGCCCTTACGGGACACCCCTGATACCCCGGCAGGAGAAACCTCCTGCACCTCTATTTCTTACCTGTCATTGCCCGACTTGATCGGGCAATCCAGAAGGCGGATTGGAAATCCGCCCTACACCCGTAATCCCCTGTGGTCCCCCTTTCATAAAGGGGGATTCAGGAGGATTTTTTCATTGGGGACACCCCTATAACCATGCCAGAGGGGAATCCCTCTGGACTTCCCGATTCTGATGAACGATTGTTTTATAGGAAAGACGGGGACACTCCTAAAACCTTGGCAGAAGGATTCTCCTGCACCTCGAATTCCCCCTAACCCCCTCTTTGTGCAAGATGGGGAGGTGGCAAAGCGAGGGTGAAGAACGTCTCAGTGAGCGGCTAAACTTTAATAAAATAGCTACGAATGGTTGACAAATGTATGCTATAGTTGTATAACAGTTTAATTCTATCTTCGCACTATATAAAACTGAGTACTGAAAGCCCGTACCGAGAAAGGTAAACCGTAAGCGATTGCGAGGCGCAAAGCAGGCGGGCAAAATCCGTAGAACACATAAAGGAAAGAGCTAACGATCATCGACTGAGGTACCCGGACCGGAAGTATGAGGATATCAGTTGTTGGCAACGGCTATATCGGGCTTGCGACGGCCGTGGGGCTTGCCGGTAAAGGGTACAAGGTAGTCTGTATAGATAATAATTCCGCAAAAGTCGATTTGATAAACAAGGGCAAAGCGCCCATTTTCGAAAGCGGACTCGACGATTTAGTCTCCTTGTGTGTTTGCAAGCAGAAGAACCTCAGAGCATCCGAGGATTACAGGGACATCGCAGATACCGATATCACCTTCCTCTGCGTCGGCACTTACTTGTCATCAGGCGGTGGCACCGACTTCACCCAGATAGCGCAGGCGGCCGAGGATATCGGCAAAGCTCTCGCTAAAAAGAATGGCTATCACGTCGTTGCGGTCAAGAGCACCATAGCGCCTGGAACCACAGAGCAGGTCGTCATCCCGATCATCGAAAAAGCCTCAGGGAAAAAGGTCGGAACAGATATCGGCGTCGCGGTGAATCCTGAGTTTTTGGAAGAAGGCAAGGTCGTACAGTGTTTCTTGAATCCATACAGGATCATCATCGGGGAATACGATAAGCGCTCCGGCGACACCGTCGAGATATTGTACCGCGATTTTTCAGTCCCTATCATACGCACCAGCCTGACAACAGCAGAGATGATCAAGTATGCCAGCAACGCCTTTTTGGCCGTCAAGATATCGTTCATAAACGAGCTCGGCAATATCTGCAAGAAGCTCGGCGTCGACGTATATGATGTAGCCAACGCCATGGGCTACGACCCGCGCATCGGCAGAAAATACCTCAACGCCGGCGTTGGCTTCGGCGGCTCGTGTCTGCCCAAGGACCTGGAGATGCTCATCGATTCGGCTCAAAAGGCGGGTTATGAGCCCAGGTTGCTGGAATCGGTCAGGGATGTGAACAGGGACCAGCCTCTATCGATGGTTGCGATCGCCGAAGGTATAATCGGTGGTTTACAGGGCAAGACAATCGCCGTGCTGGGACTGGCCTTCAAGCCCCATACCGATGACGTGCGCGACGCCCCGTCGCTCAGGGTCATCGCGTCGCTTTTGGAGAAAGGCGCGTCGGTGCGGGCCTACGATCCGATGGCTATGGATAACGCGCGGCTGGTTTTATCGCAGTCGATAATGTACTGCGATAGCGCTTCACAGGCTGTGGGCGGCAGTGATTGCGTACTGATCCTAACGGAATGGGATGAGTTTAAGAAAGAGTCGTTATATAATGGCAAAGTGGTGATCGACGGCAGGCGCGTCCTCGATCCGCAGAGGGCACGCCAGATATGCGATTACCACGGGATCTGCTGGTAGTCCAAGGAGCGCAGCATACCTTGAAATGCATTCTTGTCACCGGCGGCGCCGGATTCATAGGGAGCCATCTCTGCGAACGACTGTTGTCGCAGGGAAACAGCGTCGTGTGCCTGGACAACTTCGATCCGTATTATTCCCCTGATATAAAGAGGAAAAACATCCGCGAATTGCAAAAGAATGAGCTTTTCCAGCTCGCTGAGTGCGATATCAGGGACAAGGGAGGGCTGGCAAGGTTGTTTTCAGCTAGCGCTTTTGACAGCATCGTTCACCTCGCGGCTAGGGCCGGCGTGCGGCCTTCCATTAAAGACCCGCATATCTATCAGGACATCAACATCGGCGGCACTATCAACCTGCTGGAAATGTGCCGGGAGTACTCCGTGAGCAGCTTCATCTTCGGCTCGTCCTCTTCCGTGTACGGCGAGAACAGCAAGGTTCCTTTCAGCGAGAACGATGTTTTGATGAAGCCGATCTCACCTTACGCCGCCTCCAAGCAGTCCTGCGAGCTCTTCTGTTATACCTATCATCATCTATACGATATTCATATCACCTGCCTGCGTTTCTTCACCGTCTACGGGCCCAGGCAGAGGCCGGACATGGCGATTCACAAGTTTACCAGGATGATAGAAAGCGGCGAGCAGATAGAAATTTACGGCGACGGATCATCGCGCAGGGATTATACGTATATCGATGATGTAATCGACGGGATAGAGTCGGCGATTAGAAAAAACCTTGAGTTTGAGATCATCAACCTGGGCGAGTCTGAAACCACTGAACTCAGCCGGCTCGTATCGCTGATCGAAGAAAATATTGGCAAAAAGGCGAAGGTGAAAAAAATGCCTATGCAGCTCGAAGATGTCTTGATTACATATGCGGATATATCCAAGGCCAGGAAACTGCTGGGTTATAAACCGCAGGTGAAGATAGAAAGGGGTATTCCGTCCTTTGTAAAATGGTATAGGAGCCAGGGGTGCTGATATGAATCTATCGATTGTTATCCCGACATATAACGAAGAGAGGAATGTAGCCTTGCTGCACGATGAGATAATCAAGGCGCTGCAGAATGCCGCCGCGGCATACGAAATGATATTTGTGGATGACGGTTCAAGTGACGGCACCTTCCAAGCGTTGAAGGGCATCCACCAGCGCGACGGCAGGGCCAGGGTCATCAGGTTCAAGAAGAACTTCGGACAGTCGGCCGCGATGGCCGCCGGGTTCGAGCACGCCAAGGGCGACGTGGTGATTACCATGGACGCAGACATGCAGAACGATCCCGCCGACATACCGCTTCTGCTGGAAGAGCTGAGTAAAGGCTATGATGTCGTCTGCGGCTGGCGCAGTAAGCGCAAGGACTCCATATCAAAGAAGCTGCTCTCCCTGTTTGCCAACACCCTGCGCAGAAGGCTTACCGGGGCCACTATTCATGATTCCGGCTGCAGCCTGCGTGTTTACAGGAGTGAATGTCTGAAAAACCTTGAACTGTACGGTGAAATGCACCGCTACATCCCGGCCATCCTTTCATGGAGGGGATACAAGATCGGCGAGGTCAGGACTAACCACAGGCCGCGGGCGCATGGCAAGACCAAGTACGGCTCCAAGAGGCTCATCAAGGGATTCCTCGATTTAATATTAATACTGTTCTGGCAGAAATACTCCATGAGGCCGATTCATTTGCTGGGCGGCTCCGGCCTGCTGCTGGCGATTATCGGCGCACTGCTCGGCCTCTACCTGGGCATAGACCGTCTGGCCTTCGGTGCCCCACTTGCTGATAGACCGCTGTTCCTACTGGCCATACTCATGATCATCGTGGGCATTCAGTTCATGGTCTTCGGCGTGCTGGCCGATATACTAATGCGAATCTACTACGGGCAGGGCGACAGGAAGCGCTATACCATTGAAGAGGTGATAGAGTGAAGGCGCTGGTTCTGACGGGTGGAAGAGAGACAAAGAGTTCAAAGGCATGAGCCTCTTTGTGGGTGATGACGCGAAGATTTAGTTTTAGGAGTGATTTCAAGTATGCCCTTCTCTTTCAATAGATTGAATATCCCTGACGTAATATTGATAAAGCCGAAGGTCATTAACGATGCTAGGGGCTTTTTCATAGAGACATACAAAATGCCGGATTTCATAGACGCTGGCATAACAGATGATTTCGTACAGGATAACCATTCTCGTTCCACGAAGGGGGTTCTCAGAGGGCTGCATTATCAGGAACCGCCGTTCGCGCAAGCCAAATTGATAAGAGTAGTAAAAGGTGAAATCTTCGATGTGGCAGTTGATATAAGGAAAGGCTCCCCGACATACGGCAGATGGGTCAGCGAGGTACTGTCGGAAGAAAATAAGAGTATGCTTTACATCCCGGAGGGATTCACTCACGGTTTCTGCATTCTCTCGGAAGTTGCGGATGTAGTTTACAAGGCTTCAAGGATTTACTCTACGCAAGCTGAGGCAGGTATCCTCTGGAGCGATGAGGACTTGAACATATCATGGCCCATAGAAAAGCCGTTTGTATCAGAGAAGGATAAAAGGTGGCCGTCCTTGAGTGATGCAGTCATTAAATTTGAATATGATGCGGAGATCAAATGAAAGTGCTGGTAACCGGAGCCGGAGGCATGTTGGCGGATGACCTGATGCCCTGCCTTTTAAACAAAGGGCATGAGGTCATTCCCCTTACGGAGGGCGAGCTGGATATATGCGACTTTCAGCGGGTAAAATCAGCGGTTTCCGAGATAAAGCCCCAACTATTGATAAACTGCGCTGCCTATACCAACGTGGACGGCGCGGAGGCAAACAGGCGCACGGCCTTTATGGTTAACGGCCTGGGGATGAGAAATCTATCGTTGGCGTGTGCGGATGCTGGTTGTGCCATAGCGCATTTCAGCACGGACTATATCTTCGATGGAGAAAAGCGCGAGCCCTACAACATCTATGATGAACCACATCCCATGAATGCCTACGGGGAGAGCAAGCTGCTGGGCGAACGGTATTTGCTGCAACTCGCCAGCCGTTTTTACCTGATACGCACCAGCTGGCTGTTCGGCCTTCATAGCAAGAACTTCGTCGAGACAATATTGAAGGCCTCCGAAAAGCAGCACGAGTTGAAAGTTGTTGACGACCAGCAGGGAGCGCCGACGTTCACGCAGGACCTGACCCGGGCCGTTGCCGATCTTGTAAGTACGGGATGCTACGGAATTTATCATATTACCAACCAGGGGAAGGTAAGCTGGTATGGCTATGCCAGGGCTATTCTGGAAAAGGTGCGCAAGAATAATAGTGTAGTTCCAATTACCAGTGAGGGAATAAGCCGTCCCGCCCGCCGTCCTAAGAATTCATCCCTGGATCCCTTCCCACTGGAAGAAACGATAGGCTATCTGCTCCCTTCATGGGAGAACGCATTGGATAGGTATCTATCTCAAAGAGAGGCTAAGACTAAATGAAACTGCTTGTCACCGGGGGCGCCGGCTTTGTCGGAAGCAATTTTATACGCTACGCAATACAGAACCATGCCGACTGGTATGTGTTGAACCTGGACAAGTTGACATATGCTGGCAACCTGGAGAACCTGCTCGATATCGAGAGTAGCCCTCAATATGCTTTTATTAAAGGCGATATCGCGGACGGCAAGCTCATCGACGATGTTTTAAAAAGGGATATCGACGCGGTGGTGAATTTCGCCGCCGAGTCCCACGTAGACCGCAGCATCATGGGCGCCTCGCCCTTTATCTGGACCAATGTTACAGGCACCCAGGTGCTTCTTGACGGGGCCAGGCAGCATGAAGTCAAAAGGTTCGTTCAAATTTCTACGGATGAGGTATATGGTTCATTGGGTGAAAAAGGCAGATTCAACGAGGGATCGTCTCTATCGCCAAACAGCCCCTATGCCGCCAGCAAGGCTGCTGCTGACCTACTGTGCCGGGCTTACCATCATACATACGGCTTGCCGGTAATCATCACCCGCAGTTCCAACAATTTCGGGCCTTACCAGTTCCCGGAGAAGCTTATCTCCCTCGTTATCACGAATGCCATTGAGGACAAGCCAATCCCCGTCTATGGTGATGGGCTTAATGTGCGCGACTGGCTGTATGTTGAGGATAACTGCAGTGCTATAGCCCTGGTTCTCCAGAATGGCAAGCCAGGCGAGATTTATAATATCGGCGGCGGATGTGAGGTAAGCAATATAGAACTGGTAAAAACCATTCTGTCAAAGCTTAATAAACCCCTCTCATTAATCGAATTTGTAAAGGACCGTCCCGGCCATGACAGGCGCTACGCGCTGGACTGCAGCAAACTGGAGAAAACGTTGGGTTGGAAGCCAATAGATTCCTTTGATACAGCGATTGATAGAACTATAGCATGGTATATGCGAAGTAAGGACTGGTGGACGCGAGTGAAGAGCAGGGATTATCAAAACTATTACCAGCAGCAATATGGCAAACGCAGCAGTTGATAAAACATGAAAATTTTAATGCTCAACTACGAGTTCCCCCCTCTGGGCGGCGGGGCGGCGACCGTCACTTATAATTTGGCTAAAGAATTGGTACGGCAAGGTCATGAAATAGATGTAGTCACCATGCACTACAAAGGCCTAAAAAAGGTGGAAGACTCAGACGGCATACGTATTTACAGAGTCCGCTGTCTCAGGAAAAAGCAAGAAATTTGTTACACCAAAGAGATGTTCACATATGTAATATCTGCTTTCCTGTTCACGTTGAAGTTGACGAGAAAAAAGAATTACGATATTGTCCACTGCCATTTCATCATTCCGACGGGCATAGTCGCATATTTGCTCAAGAAATTCAGAGGGCTGCCTTATATCACTACTTCTCACGGAAGCGATATACAGGGATACAATCCCGAAAGGTTTAAATTACAGCATAAGTTAATCAAGACCATCTGGAGAACGGTTGCACAGAACGCTTCAAGGGTTACCGCCGTTTCAAATTCCTTGAAAAGCTTGATCTTAGAGAGTTCTGATATTGACAATATTTCCGTTATTTACAATGGGCAAGATGTGAATAGTGATATTGTAGAAAAAACTGAAAAGAGCATTCTACTGGTAAGCAGAATATTGGAACGTAAAGGATTTCAATACTTTTTATATGCTATTAAAGATTTAGATCTGCATGAATGGGAGATAAATATTGTGGGAGATGGCCCTTATTTAGAAATGCTAAAAAAGATAGCCAAAGATTTTGACCTGCCAGTGAAATTCTTAGGATACAAGAGGGGCAAGGAATTGGAAGAAATTTATCGGAGGTCGAGCATCTTTGTCTTCCCATCAGCGAGAGAAGCATTTCCAGTTGTTTTACTGGAGGCTTTATCTTATGGTTGCGCAATTATTACAACTGATATAGCATCTTGCAGGGAAGTGGTTGGCGATTCAGCCCTCTTTGTAAGAACTGAAAGTCCTGAAGATATTAGGGAAGCTTTAGAAAAGCTGCTAAATGATCCTAAACTCAGATATGGACTTGGTAGTAAAGCAATAGAGCGCGTAAAACAATTTAGCTGGGCTCACATTGCGTTTGAATATAATAAGGTCTATGCGGATCAGTATCGTGTTAGATGATAGATTTGATATAGTCATATTCTTAGGGGAATCTGTGTGATATGGACAAAGCCTTAGTCACCGGGGGCGGCGGGTTTATAGGAAGTCATCTGGCGGGATACCTTCATTCGCAAGGTTATTTCGTTAGAGTCGCTGATATCAAGTTCGATGATTATATTTCAAAGCAATACTATACCGAAAAGCTGAAATGTGATTTGCGTAGTTTCGATGATTGCCTGTCAGCTTTAGAAGGTGTTGATATTGTGTATAACCTTGCCGCTAATATGGGAGGCATAGGTTTTATCACCTCCGTAGGCGCTGATGTGATGCATGACAATGTATTAATTAATGCTAATATGTTGAACGCGTCTGTCAGGAGCGGTATAAAAAGATTCTTTTTCAGTTCAAGTGCGTGCATCTATCCAAAATATCTTCAAACTAATGCTGATACAATTGGTTTAAAAGAGGAAGATGCTTATCCGGCCGATCCTAATGAAGCTTACGGCTGGGAAAAACTTTTTACGGAAGAAATGGTGAAGAGTTATCAGCGAGACTATGGTCTGAATGTAAGGATAGCGAGATTTCACAGTATGTATGGCCCTGAGGGGGCATACAAAGGTGGTAGAGAAAAAGCTCCTTCGGCCTTGTGCCGCAAGGTAGCAGAGGCGTCTAATTCGGGGACAATAGAGATTTGGGGTGATGGCAAGGCTACGCGCTCTTTTTGTTATATAGATGATTTAGTCGAAGGAATAGCAGCTTTAATGGAATCAGATTATAGCGCCCCGGTGAATATAGGCTCGGACAGGCTTATATCCATTAATGATCTTGCTGATTTAATAATAGAGATATCGGGCAAGAAGATTACGAAAATATACAATACTAAGGCTCCTGAAGGAGTGAGGGGACGAAATGCGGATATATCCCTTGCCAGGAGACTGCTAGGCTGGGAGCCGCGCATTCCTTTGGAAGATGGTTTAGCGAGGACATATCGCTGGGTGAAAATGATGGTGGATAAGGATAAGGATAAGAGCGGAATTTAGAAAGACTTTGAAAAGTTATTTTGCACATATAGAATAGTCAGGTTAGAGGAAAAATGAACGGGCCGCAAGTTTCAGTCATCATCCTCAATTGGAATGGACTTGAGGATACGGTAGAATGCCTGGAGTCGTTAAGAAAAATAAGCTATCCTAATTACGAAGTCATCGTCGTAGATAATGGCTCCAAGGGGAATGACGCGGATATTCTCGAGAATAAGTACCGTGATTATATCAGGGTGATCAGGAATGATGAGAATTACGGTTTTGCCGAAGGGAATAATATCGCGATAAGATGGTTGCTTGAGAATTCGAAGTCTGATTACTATTTACTTTTAAATAATGACACAGTTGTTGCGCCGGACTTCCTGCACGAACTTGTCAGGATAGCCGAGAATGATGACGGGATAGGCATTGTTGGGCCCAAGATACGTTATTACGATTTCAACGGCAAAACCAATGTGATCTGGTCCGCAGGTGGTAAAATCTGCCGGTGGAGCCCTCAGATATATAAGGATATCGGATTGAAAGAGGAAGACCTATCTCAATATCAGGCCGTAAGCGAAGTCGCCTGGGTCAGCGGTGCAGCTCTGATGTTAAACTGCCGAATAATAGACGAGTTATCTTTGTTCGATAGTGAATACTTTTTTGGGCATGAGGACGTAGATTATTGCCTTAGAGCACGGCGGTGTGGGTTCAAAGTCGTTTATGTGCCAAATAGCATAGTATGGCACAAAGTTGGCTCTTCTCGAAAGAGAATAGGCTATAAGCCCGTTTTACGTCCCCTCTTGCTTTACTACAGGCTAATTAAACACAATTTCTCTCTAGCTATCTACATTTATCAGGTTTGCATGTTGCCTGTCATCTTATGTCAGCGGGCGACAGCATACCTGATTAAATATAGAGATAAGGAAACCCTCCTCGTATTCTTAGCAGATTTGAAAAGATTTGTCTTCGTCAGATTGCGGGGGAAAAGTAACCAATTCCTGTAAGCTTTGTTGGCTTGTACTCATGTAAAGCAGCGAATTAGTCATTGATGATCCTATGATGCGGATAGGCGTATTTGAAGCTAAATATCTAATTCACGGTCTGGGTGGCAAGTGCAAGATGTTCAATACCGGCCGCGATGAGATCACTGTCTTTACATCCAGGGAAATAGCTGACCAGATTAAGCAAGAGTTAAATACAGAAGAATATGAGTGGGTAATCAAGAGGGAAGATCAAAGCGGATACAGCTTCTTGAAAGAAGTAGAAAAGATATGTAACGAAAGAATTGACCTTTTGTTTGTTAATACTGTCACACGGGTTACGCCGTTTCTTCTGTTTAATCCAGAGTGCAAGAAAATACTGAGGATTCATAACTCTAACTATTGGTTTAAATGGACACAATCCTACAAGAAGTATTATCAATTCGCTGTTTCTGAAGGTAAGCCGCAATATTCAGGTATCATGGAATATTTAGACCCTCTGGTGAATGCTGCTATGGGGCCGTTTGCAAGAAAGATTATCATGCACAGGTATGACGCGCTTTCAGTTGAATACCAACCGTTGAAAAAATATATAACAGATAGCTTCCATTACACGAGAAATATATATGTTATTCCAAACTTACTGTATGAAGGCGAAACTACAAGCATTAAGCATGATAAAATCCGTTTTGTTGTGCCGGGGGTGATATCTAACAATAGAAGAGATTACTCTGTTATCTTTAGTATCTTCAAAGAACTGTTATCTAAATATCGCAAGAGGATCGAATTATATCTCCTTGGTATACCGCGTGGTGAATACGGCTGTGATGTTATTAACAATTTTAGAGGGCTGAAGGAAGCAGGATACCCCCTTTTTTATTATGAGGGGAATGAATATATCCCGGAAACTGAATTCAGAACTGTATTAGCTGCATCCGATATCATAATCTCGCCTCTTTATCTGGATTTTTATCATAAAGGAGTACATGAGATATATTCGCAGACAAAAAGCACTGGTGCTATATCTGATGCGATCAGATATGCCAAACCCCTGTTCGTGCCTGACGGGTTCGAAGTTGCTGAAGAACTGAAAACCTCTGTTTTGACGTATGCAGATGCTGGCGATTTGAAACAGAAACTGGAGGTCCTTATCAACAATACGAATGAACTGCATCGTTTGCAGAATGCGGCCGTTGTTAACTCGGAGAAGTTCTCTTTAGAAAAAATGCGTGCGTACTGCGGCCGTATGGTTGATGAGGTGTTAAATAGATAAATTAATCTATACCAAACAGTGTACAATTTATACAATTCATCTAATGAAATCATTAAATCATAAATTATAAGCAAAAACATTGTAAAAGCGAATTTGTAAAGTTTACGGTTATATCTTGAAGCTATGTCCAACAAAAACGTTCTGTATACTGTTGATCATCTGGGACTTGGCGGAGTCCAGACGGGTTCCCTGAAGTATTTACCTGACTTAAAGGGAAGCGGCAAATATAACATATTGGTCTGTTGCCTCAGGTGGCCGACGCCGATTGGTGAAAAACTGGAAAGCAGTGGGATTCATGTTGTATTTCTTCACAGGAATGCATTCGATCCACGTCAACTCTTAGATGTAATTAAGTTGATACGTAAAGAAAAGATTGATTTAGTTCATGCAAATCTTCACGCGGACATGATAATTTGCAGAATGGCGGCTTTGATTTGCCGTGTGCCTCATATTGTTGCGCATGATCACAGCGGCAATTGGATCCCAGATAAGATACCATATCTCTTGAAATGGCTCTACCTCTTTATTGACGATGTACTGACATTTTATACCGATAGAATCATCTGTGTTTCCGAGAGTGTTAGGGAATGTCGGATGGGAAGGTGGAAGGCAGATCCTGATAAGATTGAGATCGTGTATAACTGTGTAGACACAGTTATATTTGATTCTGATAGGGTCAGCCGGGTTGAAATACGTGCTAAGCTGGGTATACGACCATCGGCACTGGTAATAGGAACTACCGGGAGATTGGCGCCTGTAAAAGGGCAGATATATTTTCTTGAATCAGCAGCGGAAATTATCGAGAGATTCTCCGAAGCCGTTTTTTTGATTGTGGGGGACGGACCTATGAGAGCAGAGCTTGAGCAAAAGGCGAGGGATTTAGGGATTAGTGAAAAGGTCATATTCACTGGATTTCGGGACGATATCCCGGAACTTCTGGCAGCAATGGATGTTTTTGTTTTTCCTTCGCTCCATGAACCATTGGCTAATTCCCTCTTGGAAGCTATGGCTATGGAAAAGCCAGTTGTGGCTACTAATGTTGGTGGCAATCCTGAGGTGGTCGTTGATGGCGTGACAGGATCTCTGGTGCTTCCGGCAGATTCTAAGTCTCTGACCATGGCATTAGCTGATCTGTTAACTAATCCAGAAAAGAGAAGAAGGTTTGGGAAAAGCGGGCGACAGCGTGTGACGGAGCACTTCAGCAAGGAATCTATGGTCAGTAATATTGAGAGAATATATGATGAGATATTTGCTAAAAAGGAATGATCGGCTTAAGCCTAAATAACATGGCAATTATCACGAACAATATAAAGAGATATATCAGGAACTTCTCGTGGCTGGTGCTGGCCGAGAGCGCAATCAAAGGCGCTTCTTTTGTTGTAGTCATCCTCATTGCCCGTGAATTAGGACAGGAGCAGCTTGGCATATATTCATCATTAATGTCCCTTGTTTTCATATTCGCTGTGGTGGCTGACTTCGGTATGTCTTCAATAATTACCAGGAATCTGGCCAGAGACAAAAAAGACCTCGCGAGCTATTTAAGCAATGGCTTCGGTGTAAAGATAATACTTGGAATACTAGCTTCATTATTAGTGCTTTTTACAGGATGGATGCTCGGTAAGACCGGGGAACTGCTGGTATTTCTTGCTATGGCCTCGTTCTGGATGATCACGGATTCATTAACCCTCCTCTTTGCCGCTGTATTCAAGGCATTTGAAAACATGCATTTGATAGCTATAGTCAACTTCGTCTCTAAATTATTCCTAATAGCAGGCATAGGCGTGCTGGCGCTAGGGGGCTGGGAATTTTCCCTCAAAGGCGTTTTTCTGGTCTATATTTTTAGCGGGCTGCTCGGTTTGTTCGGCGCTGCTTATATTGCCTCTAAGAGATACGGGAAGTTCAAGTTATCTTTCAATCCGTTGTTCAGCAAAGGACTATTAAAGGAATCTTATTTTCTGGGGCTCTCCGCGCTCTGCTTCGCCGTTTACAACAGGGTGGATGTTTTGATGCTCTCTACTATGCAAAGCGATGAAGCGGCTGGCATCTACAGTGCCTGCTATGCGTTATTTATCCTGGCAGGATTATTGCCTACGCTGGCTGTGTCTGCCGTATTCCCGTCGTTTTCAAGGGATTACATTACGGTAAGGCGGAAACTGCACTGGAACTATATAAAAGGTATGAAGATATTGCTTTTGTTCGCGATAGCGATAGTCACGGGCACATATATTATAGGGGAGTGGCTTCTCGGTTTCCTGTACGGCAGCGGTTACGCAGAGGCGGTGCCTGCGCTGAGGATATTGATGCTCTCAATAGTATTCACGTTCCCAGCGAGTTTGATATCGGGGTTGCTTGTTATATCAGGTCATCAGAAGTGGGTGTTCTGGTCCTCGGTAATGATGGTGCTCGTCAATGTAGTATTAAACTTAATATTAATACCTGCTCACAGCTATATGGGAGCCAGCATTGCCATGTTAGCTACGGGAGCGTTCAATCTGGCGATACTGTATGTTATTGTAAGAAAATCGATTAAGTGGGATGAAAAAGCTATTGTCTAAAGCGTGACGGCGATGAAGATCTGTTATATTTATTCCTTGCAATGGTCAGCGCCTGATGCACATATGACTAATCTCCTGAGTAATTGCGAAGCTCTTTCTACAGAAGGTCACACGGTATGTTTGCTGACGCCTTTTGGAAGGAAGAGCGTGATAGAAGAAAGGTTTCATCTCTACGGAGTCGCGAAAAATTTTAAAGTACGCCGCATGGCCTGTCCTGAACCAAAAAATTATGGAACGATCGGGATGTTTTTAAGAGGAGCCTTTTGCGCTCAGGCACTCGCCGCTGTGTTTATCATAAAACCTGATGCTATTTATACCAGTGATTTCTCCATGCTTTATTTCCTTTCCAGGGTGCCCGGATTTCTGCGCCCCGGAGTGCTCGTGATATTTGAGGCGCACAAGGTGTACAGCGGTGCTGCGCAACTGAGGAGGGTCAGCGAAAAACAGGAGATAGCGGCCATGAAGGCGGCTGATCGAGTCGTTTGTATATCCAATGGCGTTAAGCGTGATCTGATCGCCCTGGGATATCCTGAAGAAAAATTATATGTGCTGCCGAACGCTGTTGACCTGTCCAAGTTCAACGTGAGGCGACAGGACGGTCGCGGGACGCATAATATTGTTTATACAGGGAGTTTTCTTTACTGGAAGGGTGTGGATATACTGGTCGACGCTTTCGCGCTCCTATTGAAGCAGATGCCTGATACAAAGCTATACCTTGTCGGCGATGACTATGAGGGCAATAGACAGAAACTGGCAACACAGATAAAAGAGCTTGGTATTGAGAAGAGTGTTGAGATGACGGGATATGTTTCACAGAAAGAGGTTGCCCGTTATCTCGGCATAGCTGATGTAGCTGTATTGCCGAACCGTGTGACTGTAGAAGGAGCCAATTACACTTCTCCGAGCAAGATTTTCGAGTATATGGCTGCCAGGGTTCCGATAGTTGCGTCTGACTTGCCATCTATCAGAGAAATACTGGATGAAGAGACTGCCGTTCTTGTTCCACCGGATGATGCTAAGGCTTTGTGCGATGGTATGCTGCGTTTGCTGAAGAATCCAAGTATAGGCAGGGATCTGGCAGATAAGGCTTATGAACGGGTTAGATCAAACTATACTTGGGATATGAGGGCGCGTAAGATTGTGAAAATCATTGAAAAAATTAAAGGATAATAAAGCTTTTTGTGTTATATTTTGTGATGTCTATTCCATATGCTAATTACCGGTATCTGATAAATTGAAGTAATATACTTCTACTTTGGTATTATCATAGCCATCCCCGTGTATCTTGATAAAGTATTCATCAATATATTGACTTATATCACTTCTAATATGATACCATTTTCTTGTTTCCCATGTTATCCATCCTGATTTATATTCATTTATCGTATTCATAAAGTCGTCAAATGTCCATTGCTGATAGGATAGCATGCTTGCGGTCTGCACTTCATCGGTCTTTACAGGGTCTATGTAATATGTCCTAAGGTATTGTCCTATTATTACTTCGTCTTCAGTGTAGTTCTCGTTGATGATCTCGTATGCGTCTTTGAAGTGGCCATAACCAGATGCATCCTCGTAGATACTCGGTACCTCAAGGCAGAACCCGGATATTATTATAAATAGCGAGATAAAGATTAATGTGAATTTATACAGTAGCTTTTCCTTGAAAAAAACTGTTACGAAGAAATAAAGACATATAGCTGAGAGTAATATAACGAAGGGTGTGAAATTACTTATATATGCCCATAATGAATACCTTGTTGTGAAAAATACCAATAGTGTCAGAGCCGATACTGGCAATATTAAGCTATATATTAGAAATGACTTACGCCAGAATATCGGAACTCCTGCTATTAAGAGAACCATGGTTATGCCTACACCGAATGGATATTGGAATAGATATGTTATGTAATCATATCTTGGGGTATCAGGCAACCCTGCAGATGCTGTTGCCGAAAGGCTTATATCTGTAAATAAAATGACAAATAACAAAACTATGGCAGATACAATCATAATACCGACGGGTTTCAGATAAGCCCAGTATCTATTTTTACACATCCAGATTAACAGGAAAATAAAGAATCCAATGAAGTAGATCAGAGTATTCAGATGAATCAGGTAGCTAAAGTAGAAGAGGAGTCCGCCCAGGATTAGATATAGATAGTTTATTCTGAGGCCGGAGATGATTCTGAATTTGGTATGAGGTTTGCCTGTGAATAGACCGCGGTACAAGAAACATACAGCGACAAAAAATACAGGTATAAAGACCATATACATACGGGTATAACGAGCCCAGAATAAATAGGAAGTACACATAGCTATAATTACTGCAAAAAGGAAGGCAAAGTTTTTATTTATTATTTTCTTCGCTACGAAATAGGCTGCCAATATAAAAATGGTAAACCAGATTACGGAGACAATACGTGATGACCATTCTGAGATGCCGAATAGATGATATGATTCTGCCACCATAAACGTATGGGGCCAGGCTCTGTCATAGTATGTTTCTGATGGAGCGTTTGTTAACCAGTCCCATTGATAATAATCACCAGTATGGTAATAGCCAGCCGCTGAGCCTACTACCTGAAATTCGTCCTCGCGGAAATCAAAACTGCCAAGGCCTGGCAGGGTTAAAGCCAGAGTGATCATCACCAGTATCAAAGGGAAAAATCTGTATAACAGGTTTCTGTTCTTACTTATGTTCTCGCCATTTTCTGTCTTCTTAAATACACCTGTAATTTTATCTCTATTGCGATGTACATAAATCATACCTGCTATTGCGCCAATAGTTATTACAATGGGATTAAATATATTTATGGAGTTGTAAATATGCAAACTGGTAGTAGGGAATTCTTCGAAATACATTACGATTTTAATAAGCTGAGGGATTGCTAACCATATTACCGCGGATATAAAAATCAGACCGGTGTTAGCTTTTCCCCTGTTTACCCATACTGAAATTACCCCTAATACAATAGCAGCAATTCTGAGATCGCTGGTATTTATATGATTGGATACGCTGCCTTCCCAGATAGTATCTATGATGATGAGCAATATGAAGCTGATCAGCAGTGCAATGAGGGTCTGTTTAAGAGGAATAAATCTATTGATTGCCAGTATGACGGATTTAATTGCTTTCATTTTAGATTACTATGTTATCAACCCCCTGTTATCCCCCCATACGTCGGTCACCACGTAGAGACGCAAAATCTTGCGTCTCTACGGCTGTTAACCATTAAAGGGTGAACCCCTGCGCCCCTACATTGTACGGGCACGGCGCGCCTCTTTTGAACGCCCCATGCGGCTTCGCCGCTTCCCCCTCTTTATCAAAGAGGGGGTTAGGGGGAGTTCGAGTCATTAACTTATTTCCAAACAGGCGGGATATCAAGCTCCATACGAATTGAGTCTACAGGGATCAGCCGGATAAGCCTGGTCAACTTTTTAGTTCTCAAGGATTTCTCAATGTTGCCCATATTTACCTGTCTTCGGATGCTTCGCTCTGGTTGTTCCAGCCGTAGACCTTTATCACACTGGCGGCTATCACACCGGCAGCGTTGGCGCGGGCGCTTGACCCTTCTTCATAATAAGTCAGGTTTTGTTCTATAAAGTCGATCGTGCTTTGCGGCAGCCTGTACGCCGCCAGGCCGTCTATCACCAGCCAGCCCCCAGGCATGGCGTTCACGGCCGCCTCCAGTTCGCCAGTATTTTTTATGCAGTAGATATTCGTATAGCGCTCATGGCTATAAGTGTCTCCCATGCAGTATACATCACCGGTACCTGTTATATCGAATGCGAGCCAGAAATCGGGGGGGCTTGCCAGATAGAAGCTGCCCAACACAGGCCATGTATCGATGATATTGTCGCCTTCGTTCAGGTGATCGTTTATGAAATTGTATGCCCGTTTGTAATCGGGCTGAGGCGCGGTGGTTTCCAGGTAATAATCGCTCTGTGGCACGAAGCTGAAGCCGGAGGCATGCAGCGTCAGTCCGAGGATGATGACTGTAAATGCCGGGCTGAGCCACTTGTTCAGCAGCGCTGACCCTTTCCGTTTGCCAGGCGCAGGCGCTTCCGCAATAGATTCTAAGGTTCTGCCGCCTCTTCTTGTTACCGCACGCGCCAGCGTGTCGGAGACATATGTGACGGTGTATGCAAAGTAAATAAAAATTACGGGCAGGATGAAGTAGAGGTAGCGCATAGCCAGCATCTTAACGTGGAAGCATACGAAATAGAAAGGTATTAGCAATGCCAGAAGCAGGAGCAGAGAAACCTTGAAGTCCCGCTTTAACATGATTAATATCCCTACTGCACCCATATAGAGGATGACGGGCAGCAGCTCTTTCAGATAACCTGTGTATCTGGTGAAGTAGTTCATCTTTATGCCCCATGCGCTGGAGAACACATTGAAAAACACCTGCCCTAGCGCCAGCAGGATCGCAACGCACAGGAGAAAGATAATGGTTTGTTTCCTTCTGAATAGCTTCTTGTTGATATATTTACGGAAGTTTTTGATATTTGTCAGCAGCAGGTAAGCAATGTATATCAGTATTAGCGAGAAGCCGAATGTGTGGCTGAGCGCGGCGCAGGTCGTTGAAATAATAGTCAGCACAAGCAATTTGTTGCTTCTTTTATTCATGAACAGATAGAAGAGGTATAAGGACAGGATATAGAAGAACTGCAATTGCTGGTACATCCGGGCCTGCCTGGACCAGGCGATCTCTATCGCTAAGAAGGTTACCAGGAAGGCCGTGATAAGGGCCAGCCTCTTGCCGCCTATCTTCCTTGCGAAGAAGAAGACCAGCGGTATCGTGAGCGTGCCGAATATCACGCTGGGCAGCCTTGCGGCGAACTCGGTTTCGCCGAATATACCCATAGAGGCTGATATCAAGCCGGTGTTCAGCAGACCGTGCGAATAGAAATATCCGGATGGGAGGATCGGCAGCCCTTTGTCCAGCATCGCCATAGCTGCGTTAATGCTGTACCCTTCATCGCACCACAACGATTGACTTCCGAGGTCATATATCCTGAGGACAAAGCCAAAGATGGTAAGAAATATGAGGGCTAGAATATATGGGTCTGATCTGAGCAGCCGTGTACTAATCACTTATATCTGCTTCCTTCTGAATAGTGTTGAAAAATCTCGGTCAACCCCCTATATCCCCCAGTCTTGGGGCAATCGTGTAGGGGCAATTCATGAATTGCCCCTACGGGACACCCCTAAACTTTCGGTCCTTCCGCGGAAGGACACCTCTTTTTCGGCAGTCTGTTTTGATACATAGCAAGCCCGGCGATCCGTCCGCCGGCTGCGAAATGACGCTGGGAAATCTTTATGGTAAAATCCTGTCATGGCTAGGCCAAAATGGTCGTGGATTAGGGAAACATCGGATACCGCATTTGTCTTTCTGGTTATACTTCTTACCTTCATACTTCTTCTTGGCAGATTCATTGACATCCAGCAGCATGTGAACATGGACTACTTGTTGGCTATTATACTTCTAATTGGCTTTTTTTCAATCCTGCTGCGGCGTAACTGACGGTATTCCGTAATGAGAGTGTTAAAAAATTCTCAGTTAACCCCCTGCTATCCCCCATTCTTGGGGGAATCATCATCCGAACCCCCTATCAGTCCCCCATACGTTGGGGGACTTAAAAAATCTGGGGGACACCCCCAAACCCCCGTTAGGAGAGAAATCTCCTGTACCTCTTTTTCTGGGCTGTCATTGCGAGGAGTCCTTCCATAGAGTCTTATTATGGAAGGACGACGCGGCAATCTCGTCGATGTTCAACCCCCTATCAGTCCCCCATACTTGGGGGACTTAAAAAATCTGGGGGACACCCCCAAACCCCCAGCAGGAAGAATCCTGCACCTCTATTTAACGCCCCATGCGGCTGCGCCGCTTCCCCCTCTCTATCAAAGAGGGGATTAGTGGGAATTCGTATCTGTCATTCCCTGACTTGATCAGGGAATCCAGAAGGCGGATTGGAAATCCGCCCTACCTGTCACTGAGACAAGGCAAAGACCGCCATGCTGAGGGAACTCTCAGTTTTTCTTTAGAAATTATTTAGTTTCCTCCTTCAATCTTTAGATGTTCTTTAGAGAGTGTGTGCTATATTTCACATTAAGTGTCGGATTTCTACGGAAACAACAATATCGGATTTCTACGCAAACAGGAATAATGTATTGACAAGCATGTGTGGCTTATGGTATATGATACTAAATCACGTAAAGGCTACGTAATTCTCTAATGTGGGAAAAATAGAATAGCTTTAGGAGGTAGGAATGTTTAGAAAAACAATCTTCAGTATCTTTTTTGTCCTTGTGCTGTTATGCAGTGTGGGACTGATAGCAGCGGCACCGGCACCGGTGGCAGCAGCACCTACTACTCGGAATGTACCGGGTACCTATACCACCATCCAGGCTGCCATTAACGCTGCGAGTGCCGGCGACATCATCCTTGTGGCGGCAACTTATAACACATCATTAGAAACCTTCCCCATAACTGTAAATAAAGCTCTGACCATAAGGTCGGTTGCGGGTGCGGCTAGCACCAACATATCGCCGACTTTCGCAAACTTTAGTGCATTTTATGTGACGGCCGCCGGGGTAACCATCGGTGGCAATCTTAGCACCGGGTTCAACATTAGCGCCGGCGGACGCGGCGGTATCTACGCTAATATATCCGGCGGCAACAGGATTACCGTTCAAGGCAACACCTTCTGCAGCTACTCAGCGAACGAGAGCCGCGGGATGTGGTTTGAAAAGCTCTGGAACGGCTCCGTGGTTACCAACAACTCGTTTGTCGCTCCAAAGGTTGGCACCGGCATCATGGTGGTGAACGCTGACGGGGCAACCATCAGCAACAACACGGCGACGGGCACTGGGGTGTACTACTGCTTCCTCACCTTCAAGGCGGAGGCGTTCTACCCGGATAGAAACTCTGGAACACCATATGCCGAGTATGTCGCCACCAGCCCCAGCCTGATAAACAATGTTGCTGTAACCGGTAACACCATTGACAGCCTGCTTAAGGATTGGAATGGGGGCATCAAGTTTGGGACTTCAACTAAACCCTCCACTCATGGTGAGCCGCAGGCGCAGGACCTCGCCGTGGGTAGCGGAGGCGTCAGGATCACCAATAATGTCTTCATAATCAAAACAAGTAACACCTTCGGTGTCGGTATAGATGAGAACGAAGCAGCTGATGATGATCCTGCACAAATTGCTCACATCACTGGTGTTGAAAATATCCTCATCAACAATAATAGCTTCGACTCAAATCCAGACATGTGCGGAGTTTATAACGGACAAGAAACTACCGTAAACGCCCTGTATAATTGGTGGGGCGATGTCGCCGGGCCCGACGTTTGCTCAAACCCCTACTATTACTGGACGAATGGTGATATTGCCTATGGGAATGTGGACTACATCCCCTGGCTGATACACAAGACCCTGAACCCCGGCTGGAACATCTTCTCCGCTCCCATCGCTTTAGGCACAACCACTGACACCGTAGGCGAGGCGCTGAACTACTGGACCTCCGACGCCGCCAAGGCTACGATCGTTTACACCTACAACGGCCGGAGCTGGGTACGTGGCAGCGCAGCCACCGCCCTTACACCTATGGTGCCTGTCTTCTTGTACATCAGCGGCTCCGCCACCGCCACCATAGATGTGCTGATGAGCACAAGCCCTAGCACACCACCCTCAATAACTCTGTACCAGGGTTGGAACCTGGCAGGCCCGGGCCAACTCGTCCAGAGGCCTGTAAGAAATGCGCTGACCTCCGCTTACTACGGGTCCAGCTACTACTACTATGGCGGCGGGGCAAACTCGATTGGCTACAGCCAGGTAATAAGCCCGACCCCGAACAGCCATGCATGGACATATTTCCGCTTTATTTCTTATGGGTATGAGGATGAGCAGGACAACCCTTATTGCTTGTGGATGATCCCGACCGAGGGCTACTGGATATACATGGTAAACCCGGGCACACTGGCCGGATGGACCTTCACGCCAATTACTGAAGAAGCGTGTCCCGAGTAGATCCTTAGATTTCTACCGCAATAAAGGGGGGCTCCACGAAAACGGAGCCCCCCTTTTCTAAAGAGGCAAAGGGGATAAGTTATGAGGAAACTAGCTGTCTTTACAGGTTTGGCGTTGTTGTTGGTCCTGTGTGCTGCCCCGGTTTATGCTGCACCGGCATTCCCGCACGCCTTTTATGGCACCGTACAAATAAACGGGTACCCGGCACCAATCGGAACTAGCGTCGAGGCCAGGGGAGAAGGGGTTGATACCGGCATCGAGCCCAGTAACCCCACGATTACTACTGCCCTCGGTATCTATGGCCATGGCCCTTCCGATCCTGAACCCGGGCCCGGGCTTCTGGTCCAGGGCGAGATCCAGGCAGAAGCCGTCATTACCTTTTATGTGAACAATGTATCCACGGGACAAACCGCGCCATGGCACAGCGGTGAGTTTACCGAGCTTCCCCTGACGGTAACTATTCCGCCAACTATAAGCTACAGCCCGTCAGGCTTTAGCTTCACAGCTACCCAGGGAGGGGCTAATCCGGCAGGCCAGACCTTGAACATATCCAACTCCGGTGTAAATCCCACGGCAATGAATTGGTCAGTGAGTGATGATGCTGACTGGCTCAGCTTGAGCCCTGCCAGTGGCAGCTCCAGTGGGGAAGTGGGCAGCGTGACATTATCAGTAAGTATCTCCGGAAAAACTGCCGGCAGTTACAGTGCTAACATCACCATCTCATCCCCAGGGGCGACCAACACCCCCCAGACGGTACCAGTAGGGCTTATAATAGACCAGCCGACTGCTACGCCAACGCCAACCACCACGCCTATTTCATCATACGGCAACGGCACCGTTGCTGCCTCCGGCGGAACTGTTAATACAAGCGACGGAAAGATTTCCGTTGAATTCCCCAATGGCTCCTTTAATGCTTCTACAAATGTCTCGATTCAGGGCGGCGCCTGCCATGCGGGCAACGCCGATTTCGTGGTCGGAAGCACCTGCTTCAATATAACTCCGGACGGAGAACTGGGCGCAACTGCCAGGATATGCGTTAATCTTTCTGCCGATGACTTCGGTATTGTCGACAAAAAATCAGACCTTACGCTCGGTTACTGGGCGGACGGCAGTTGGAATGTGGCCGGCAACATCACAATCACCGGCAGCACCATCTGCGGTGAAACAACCCATCTCAGCGACTGGGCTGTCCTCGGCGCCGCGGTCAACGAGACGCCTACGCCTACACCAACGCCCACAATAACACCAACACCAACACACACATCCACGCCGACACACACGCCGTCGCAGAGGGATGAAGGCGGCACGAACTGGGTTCTAATCGGCGGGATTGCTGGGGGAGTAGTCCTGTTAATATTACTCGCCGCTGGCGTAAACAACTTCATGAACAGTAAGAAGAACGCCAAACGCAACCGGAAGAAAACCCGGACCGGCAATAAGAAAGCCGATCCCTGGGAATAAGCCCGGCCGGATTCGCTGCTGTTCCATCAACACGCAATAACATACTATCTATATCTATATAGGAACCTCTGAAAAAGAGGTGCAGGAGACCTCCTGCCGGGGAAACTGGGGGTGTCCCCCAAGACTGGGGGATAAAGGGGGTTGATTAGCACTTAATCAAAGTTTCCTATAGTTATTCCACGCGACGTCACCCGAATAAGTGTAATTAAACCTTGCCTTAAATTCACAGCCAGTCTATAATGCTGTAATTCATGGAATAAGAACAAATACGAATGTCAGGTATGAGTAAGAAACATGATGCGGTCCAGTCTGATATTGAAGAGTTTTTGTAATGAAGGATATCGATAAATTGGAAGAGATGAGAAGTTTCGATAAATTAGTAGCAATTATCGCGCGCCTGCGCGGTCCCGGCGGCTGTCCCTGGGATCGTGAGCAGACCCATGATTCGATCAAGGGCAACATGCTGGAAGAAGCTTATGAGGCGGTGGAGACCATCGACAAAGGTGATATGACCAAACTCTGCGAAGAGCTTGGAGATATACTGATGCAGATAGTCCTGCATTCGCAAATGGCTAAGGAAGCGGGCTCTTTTGAAATCGGTGACGTTATTCAAAAAATATGCGATAAATTGATATACAGACACCCGCATGTTTTCGGTGAGAGTAAAGTGAAGGATTCTTCCGAGGTTTTAGCCAACTGGGAAGAACTGAAGCGCAGGGAAGGAAAAGGAGAGCTGCTCGCCGGCTTGCCAAAAAATATGCCTTCGCTGGCATATGCTCAGGCAGTAGGACGCCGAGTAGCCCGCGTCGGATTTGACTGGGAGACGGTGGATGATATTATCGATAAACTTTCCGAAGAGGTTGCTGAATTGCAGCAGGCAGCAGATCACCAGCAGAGGGTTATGGAATTCGGCGACCTGCTCTTCACGCTGGTCTGCATCGCAAGGCGCATGGATATAGACGCCGAGGCCGCGCTCAGGGGATGCAATGAGCGCTTCTACAAACGCTTTTCATATATGGAAAAGATTTGCACAGAGAGAAAACTACTGCTGGCTGACATGTCGCTTAAAGAGCAGAACGCGCTTTGGGATGAAGCTAAACGTGAGCTAGGGGATATATAGTAATGATAAAAAGTCGGGGCGAGTGGATTTGAACCACCGGCCTCAGCGTCCCGAACGCTGCGCGCTAAACCGGACTGCGCTACGCCCCGTAGCCAATAGTATATCGTCTGCGGTTATTATTAGCAACATACCGGGTCGTGCATCATTATTGGAACTAGTGAATATTCAGGGCCCTCACCCTGACCCTCTCCCCTGCGGAGGGAGAGGGAATTGAAAGGACACGGCGTGCCGTGCCCCTACGCGAGGGAACGCCCAATTTGGTTGGGGGATGACGGGTGTGCGAACTCCCCCTGTCCCCCTCTTTAATAAAGAGGGGGAAGAGGCGCAGCCGAAGGGGGCGTTCAAATAGAGGTGCCCTTCCAGTATTGGAAGGACCGGGGGAACTGGGGGTGTCCCCCAGATATTTTTCAAGTCCCCCAAGTCTGGGGGATTACAGGGGGTTGGATGAAGGTGA
>Ga0315294_10001651_pt1 | contig 24353 bp, 33 predicted proteins | sample YL17G13_40_MG_FD_203626 | JGI IMG/M metagenome (GOLD analysis project Ga0315294, IMG submission 203626) | Sediment microbial communities from Yellowstone Lake, YNP, Wyoming, USA - YL17G13_40 | ecosystem: Environmental > Aquatic > Freshwater > Lake > Sediment | place: USA: Wyoming | collected...
GCTACTACAATGTTAAATATAGTTTTTACTACTATTGACATAACAGGACAAACTTTTAGTTTAGGTGAAAATTCAGGATATTCATGTCCATCTGGATATGCGCTATATGGGTGTAGTGGAACTCCTTATTGTATTAAAATAACTAATTCAGCATGTACTGAAACTGATGTGTCCGTTAAAAAATATATTGATCCTGATAACTATGGTAAAAAATACACAATATTATTTACAACAGAAGAAAATCAAAAGTTATTTGAAAATTCATTAAATAATTTTAAAATAGGAAATGTTGAAACTGATTTTATTAATAATCAAATTATTAACAGATCATATAATAATATATTTAATTGGTTACAAAGAGGACAATATGATGATACAATAGTTATTGATAGTACTAATCCGATAAATGAAATAATTCTATACCCAGATAGACAATTAAGGGTTGGTGATGAATTTATTAATATAAATAATAAAATAACCAAAACAATATCACCTATTAATGATAGTAATTTAGAATTTATTGGATCATTTTATGGTTCAAAACCAAATGTTAATATATCACATACAGCAACTACCGATGAAAATAGATTTGGACAATTAATTTTCGCATCATCTGCATTTACTGGAAATACCAATGTACCAATTTTATCATCTTATAGTTCTGACACATATAGTTATGCACCCATAACTGATGATTTAATATTATCTGGTAATCCTAAATTAATATCATTTAATAATCCTGCATTAACATCATTCGTTAATCCGTTCATTTATTATTTAAATGAACCATTGGATGTTTCAAATATAACATATGTTATACCTAAAAATGATAATTTCAGATTTGATTTTAAATCTTTAATTGATATATCATTTATTGATAATGGATGGCAGAATTATTTAACAAATTATAGATCTATAGGATCAACTAATCCACCATATACAGATTGGGATTTTAAACAATTAATAAACGCATCAATCATTAATTTAGGTGGAATTAGTGGGACAACTACTGAAAGTAATGTAGCATCAGCTATTGGATATACTGGAGCAACACCTGCTTATGGATATAATTCTGGAACAGGTATAAATGATTTTTATTTCTCAGTATCAATAGTGGTAGATAGAATTTCAGGGGGTACTGATATTTTAGATACATATGTGATTGGATCTAATTTATATGTATATAGTTCAGCAACAGATGTTTTAACTTTAGATTATAGTGATGCTGATGTTAATAATTTTGAATTGAATCCAGATATTAATCCTGCTATATTACCAGGATTAACTGGTCAATCTACTTACAATAATTTTGGATTTAGAAAATTATTTAATGCAACATTAGATACTGATTGCGTTTATTTTGAATCAGGTGATAGTGTGAGTTTACAATATGATGCACATTGGTCATCAACAACTAAATCATTATCTGGATCATCTGCATATACAACATCTTTCTATATTAGATTAGGTGATGATTATACTGACAATCAAAATATACAAAAAGCGTGGTATAGATGCAGACATAATTCATGTAAATTAGAAGAAGATACTAAAAATTTAATATGGCAAAAAAGTGGTCATAGCGATTTATATAAATTTAATTTTGATGGAACTTTAACATCTGCATCAGATATTGGAAAATTATTTTTAATTAATACAGGATTAACCAATACCTATTCTACACCATTAATTAATCAAAGTACTATTAAAAACCAAACTTTTTTAGATAGTTCTTCATTAGAAAATCAATTTGTTATTGTTAAAGCTCCTTTAGCAACATGGGCAGAAAATTTAATAACATTTGATAATAATAAAGTAAAATTTACTTTACCTGAATGTGATAATTGTGGAATGAATCAATTAGGTAATTTTGAAGACAGTTTCATCATATCAACAACGTTTACTACTAAATGTTATCCTTATAGAAGTTTTGATTTATATTTAGTATTAACGGAAAGTATTGATCAAGTTGAAATCATGGAATTTAATGAGGATTTAAATTATTTTAATAACAATAATATTGTGGTAAATAGCCAAATAAGTGGAGGTACTTTGTATTTTTCTGAAAATTCAGCATATATTTTCGGATGCCCTGTAGATATTAAATTACCAACAATAATACGATGAGTGGATGTACAGAATATAATGTTTATCGTTCAATTAATTGTTATGCAGATCTATCCTGCAATCATTCAATACCAAGATTAAAACCAAAAGTTAAAATAGATTATCAATTATTATCCGAACCTTCTATTAATTTTAGTGGATTAACTGGAATAAGTGCGGATACATCAGATTATAAAATATATAATTTAAATAACGATTTATATTTAAGTGAAGGATTTACAATAACAGGTGATACAAGTGATATGGATTGTGATTTTTCTTTTTTAAAATTTGATATATATCCATATGACATTGCAGCAGGTAGATTTATTCCTGATTCACAAATAACCAGAATTTTTGACAAAATATATGATTATACGGATTTACTATCAATTAATTTTGATGATATAGATACATTATCATATTATGCATGGATAATAAAACCTTCATTTATAACAAAAGATAAATTAAAGGATAATACATGGATAGACACAAAGAATATTGAAAACAATAATTTGGGCATAATAGATATTAATAAGGATTTATATTTTGTAACTACTAAACAACCAGAAGATCCTATATTACTTAATAGCGGAGTTATTTTTACTGGGACAACTCAAAATCTTTATTCACAGGATCAGGTAGCAATAAATGTATCAAGTGGTATAACATCATATTCATTAAATTTTACAACTAATGGTCATGTAATGGCTATTGTTAATGGTGTTACATTAACTAAAGCAACATCTATAAGTTTTGCTGATGGAGATTATTTCATTCAAGGAAATGTTGTTCTTTTTGGACCATCTACAATAAATAATGGAGATTTAATTAGTTTGATTTATGTAATCAAAGGAAATTTACAAAGTTTTTATTCGGATACGATAATAACACCATCTGTTGTAACTACAGCCACAACAGAATCTATATACCAAAATGGATATTATTATTTTTTAAATCAATCATATGAACCCAAAGGAAATGTATTATTATATTTTAATGGTCAAAAATTGACTGAAAATAGTGATTACCAAAGAATATCAACTAAAACTATAAAACTATTAAATGTTACTTATTCAGGATTATCAAGTGGAGATACGTTTAATATTATTTATCTAACTACTTTTAATGTAATTAATAATGTTATTAGTAAAACCCCTGTTATATCATTTAATATACCAGATAGATTATTAAATTCAAAAGAGGAGGTTGAATATAATCTTATTCAAACAGGAACAAGTGGAACTACTTTAATTGAAAGAAGTAGTATATTCTTTTATCCATCAGATCAAAATACTAATGGTTCATTTCTTATAAATATTCCTGCTGTTGGTGGGTATGAATATTATTTAATACATAAGAGATATTACAAATTAATAAACGGAAAAACAATAAAAATAGAGAAAAAGATGCAAAATGTACAATTTACAATGAGTTCTGCTATCTTTTTTTCATAAAGACTATTTATAGATAAATAAAGGATGGCATATATTTTAAAAAATACTGCAGCTCAAATAAACGTTAAATTCACTGACGCTGGTAGGAAAAAAATATCAGAAGGACAATTAAATATATCCCTGTTCCAAGTAGGTGACAGTGAGGTTTGTTATAGTTGTTATGAATCAATGACTGATGATAAGTTTTTAGGATTAAATGTTCTACGACCAAAAGATAATGCTCAAAATACTGGACTTCCTTTTGAAACTAATAAAATGCATGTCAAATATCCCATACCCATTGATACGCATTATACAGCTAATACATATGGACCTGTTTTACCTGCTCCAGTTGTTGAAGAAATTTTTAATTTAGCATCCCCAAGAGGTTTTTTTACTGCAAGTACTACTCCATTCACCGCTAATACAACTTCAACACATATGCTTGGATTATGGGAAACATCAGTAAGTGGTTTAACAGGTGGAACTATGTTTGTATTAAACACAGGTACTTGTACATCTCAATATTATGCACCATTATCTGGTGATATTATAACTGTTAAGTTTTCTAATCCCTATCAAAATCAACACAGTTGTTCAACAATAGAAGATACTGTAATTGGTTGTACTCCATACTTAACATATAGAGTAATAACTGGTGGAACATCTGCAACAACAGCATCTACTCTTGCTGTATATGTTGATAGAGATATACCTGATTTTTCATTTTTTAGTGGAACAAGCTCATCTATACTTAATTGTTGGGTTTATGTATATCCACAAGGGGATATGTTAAATTATTATGGATATGACACACCAATACCTTATTGGGATCCAGGATCATTGTCATTTGATAGTAATTGCGATTTATCTAATAAAGATGTTGCTGTATGGAATATGAACACACCATGGACTGAAACCGTAGCAGGAACACCGTCATCAGGATACGAATTGAAAGAAGAATATGGATCAACAGGATATTGCGGAACAAAAGAATATTTAGGATATCAAACATCAAGTGGAACTATTGATTCTAACCCAGATGGTACATTTATTTATGATAGTCTTGGAATACTTAAAAAAATTATAGCAGAAGATCAAAAATGTATTTCTATTATTCATTACACTAATGAAACCATTAGTAATTTTTATGGTGAAAAATTTGGGATGAAATATGAAGGTGATACTGTAAATGATATTGGGGCTGCTAAGAATTTTAAAATTCATTTACCTACATTAATGTGGCATAAAAAAATAGCAGCAGGATCAAATACAAGTGGATCTGGAACAGGAACAGGTATAGGTGATGAAACAAAAATTGGTCAAACATTTTATGCTGATGTTTTAAACCCATTCACTCAGAATTATGGTGAATTTCTTAATAAAGAAACTCTTGGATCAGTTGTTAATGAAGATATGAATGATCCAGGTATAAGATATTTTAATTTATATGATGATAATTTCAGAAGTACTGATTCAAAACCATCAAGAGTTGGTAGAGTTTTTCCAGATTTACAAATTATTACAATAGATGATGAAGAATTATCTGCTGCAATGTCATATAAATCCAATAGAAATTGGACATTACCTATGCCTTCAGTTAAACTTATACCTGCAGGAACAAATTGCGATGGACCAATTAGTATAAGTGGATTATTTGATAATACAAACGATACTTTATGGATTACTTATTTATTGGAAAGTAATAGTGGTTATACAACAGGATTACATTGTAATTATTATGTTAAAGTTGATAATAGTCCTAATGACCCATGTGCTGTAAATTATGCAGTTGATGCATCGATACAATTTGGTACTGAATTTCCTTATTTAAGACCTTACACATTAAGTGGTGGTACAGGATTCCAAGCTGATAAATTATATATATTAGCTCAATTAACCAATGGAATAAGACCTGATCCATCACAATGGAAACTTATTGATGTAACAAGTCAGATACAAGGACATACAGTAGGTACTCCAATAAATGCAAGTGGATTAACTAATAGTTGTTCAACATTTTATGTAACTGCTGCTAATTACGGTACAGCATCAACATATAATTTAAGTACATATATTAATATTCCAGTGGCAGGTGATGATACGAATTTACAATTCGGTGATGAATATTATCTATATGGTAATCTTGAAACAAGTATAATGGCAACAATATATGAGATGCAATACCAAGTCAGTTTAGCATCTAATCAATATGGAAGTCAAAGTACTTTAAATTCATCTTTAAATCCTACATATGTTTTAGATAGTAATAATCAATACCCAGATGTTAGAATAACCGAAATAGGATTATTCGATCAGGATAAAGAATTAATGGCAATAGGTAAATTAAGATCACCAGTTGACAGAGGTTCGGGATTACTTAATTTCTTAGTAAAAATAGATTTCTAAATGGGATTTAATGATACAGGTTCGACAGCAACAATAACCATGGTTCTTACTGATTACGGTAAAGGTAAGATAATAGAACCAAATGGTGGTGGTTTGTTTAATCTGATTCATAGTTTTGGAGTAGCTGATGATGATATAGATTATAATGATGCTAATTTTTATAAGACAACAGCTAATAGAGGAATAATTGATAGTGCAATGTCCTCTGTTATTAAAACTGATATAAATAATGTTATAAGAAATAATACACAGGACAATATAAATCAGGCATTCTATAATGTAGATGTGGATTTCTCAGTTGTTTTTAGTCCTATTTTATATATTGAAAATAATGAAAGTCTTATTGATTATGATATGATATTTGATAGTACAGTTAACTTTAATAATTGTAAATATATGTGGTTTGTAAACAATGTACTTAATACTAATGGTCATAGTAGAAAAACAATAAAAAAAGCAGATTATATATTACAAACAATAGGATCTAATTTTAATACCAAACAATTTAATTTAAATTCTTATAGAAAAAAACAAAATAATCATTTTTGGCAAAAAAATAAAGAAGAATACGAAATTACTTTATTAACTATTCTTGAAAACGGAATAACTAATTCTGAAACCAAAAGAATAACAGTAATGGGTGATGCTCATAATGGGTGGAAAACCCAAGTTAACTACAAAATCAATTAAAACTATTTATAATTAATACTATGGCATACATTCAGAGCGCAACCACAACAACAATAAATCTCCATATAACATCTTATGGTAGAGAAATGCTATTAAAAGGTAATTTTGTTGAAAATATTAATTTATTCGGATTAGGTGATAGTGACAGAGATTATACAAACATAAATGATTTAGATGCAGGTAATGTTCCTAATGGATCAGGTGATAATAATGGATTAAAAGCATTAAATGATGGTTTTGCTATAAGATCATCTGTTTTTTACAATAACCCATCACAAGAAGACATTAAAAACAATAATGACATAATATCTCAGGTATATGTTGGATTTAATCAAAACGGTCAAACTAATTATGCAAAAAATGCTGAAGTGACATTATATCTTCATGATTTATTTGTTTTATATAAGGCTTTAGCACATAATTATATTTCTTATTATCCTACATTATTCAGTTCAACTAAAATAAATCAATTTACAAATTACTATACTGGAATAACAAATAGTAATGGTCAAAGTTATGGCGGTAAATTTTCTGAATTATGTAGTGACTTAGAAAATATTGGAAGAGGTGTATTTTTAGATTTTTATGATTCTGTTTATTTAAAAGAAGGTGGACAATATAAAGCAGATGATTTTATTATCGTTCCTAACACACAAAAAGATTATAAATTATTAAAATTATTAAGTGGATCCTTGGTAGCTGATGTTGATGGTAAACAAAGTTATTTAAATGGTCCATTAAAAAATAAATATTTATCTAACACAGTTCTATCATTTTCATCAAGAGAAGAAAATTCAACAGTATATCAAGGAGCTGGACCAGGAGGAATATCATTTTATTCAAGAGATTACGGTTATTTTATAGGTGAACCATTAAATCAGGTAAAAGATTTCAGAAATTTTGGAATTAATTCAAATGTTGGTGGATTTTATCATCCAAAATATATTGAAGATAATAGTAATTTAACAGCTATTGATACAATTAATAAAGAAGGATTTAATACCATCCTTCCAGCAGCTAGAATAATAACTAATAATGTTAATACCAATTATTATTACCCAATAAATTTTTATCAATCATCTTCTGATAATTCAGGAAATAGATTCGAAGCATCTAAATCAAATCCATCATTCAAGGGTTCTACTTTCGATCAACCTGTAACATCATTATCAACTTATATTGATATGGGTGTTAATACAGAGTATATTAAATCAATAAAGGGTTCAAGCGGATATGATAATATTATAACACCTAATTTTAATAGTAGTGTGCCTGAACCATGGACATTATTAACAAGAGAATTTCAATTATTTGAAAGTTTTATTGGATTTGCTTCAACAGATCCAGAAGTTAGTTCATTAATAACATATAGTGGTGCTGTATCTGGATTTAATGCAACAGTAAATATAGGATTAAAGATTGTTTCTAAAAACAATCCAACAGCTAATCCTGCACTTCTTAAATTAAAAATTAATTTTAATAAACAAGCAGCAACAGATAGTATTGGATGGTCAGCAGCAACAGCAACTCAGGGTGCTAAATGGAATCTGTATGATAATTCAACAGTTAAATTTTACGGTGAGGGTTATCCTAGTAGTTACACCATAAATCCGACATTGTATTCAACAACAAGCGGAACATCAATTTTTAGAAAAGTAGTAATAAATGTATAACGTAATAAAAAATTTAATCGATAAATTTAATTATCAGTTTGCTGCTGATGGAAGAACGCTTATTAAGATTGTTTATTTTGGTAAGAATCCATTTAATGACATACAACCCAAAACATTTAATAATGGTAAAACAGCAGGTGAAAACATATCAGGTTATGATCCAGCAAAATTTATATCAATTAAAAGCACTGATTCAAATACATCAAGTTTTGGAAAAGTTATGGCATCAAATGACAGTAATGTTATATATGTTAATACAAATAGTCAGATAAATGATCCTAAACATTTTTATAAAATAAATTTACCTACAAGAGATAGTTTAAGATTTGATGATACAACAAGTAAAATAATTTAAATATGGCAAAATTAAAAGCAATAACAAGTAAAATAATATCTAAATCATTGGACGCATTTAATACCAGTGGTTACACAACTATTAATTCATCTAATTTAAAATTTACTGCAGCACAGAGAGATTCAAATAATGGCAGATCTTTTTCTAATTTATATGTTTCATTTAATTTACCAATAGCCGATGAAGATATTATTGATTTTGATAATCAATTTATAGCAACTACTGTAAGTGGATTTAATCAATCAAATATAATTGTAGCTGAAATACCAGAAGGACAATATGGTGAATTAATAGATGGTAGAACAATAAAATTAGTCATACCCATTTTAAGTGGTGGAGTTCCAACTAATATAACATGTTACTCATCTTTTATTGTTGGAAATAATGTATCATCTGATGCAAGTGATATTGCTCAATATTTTGGTAATCCTGTTGTTGATGGTTCAGTTTATGAAGGTCCAAGTAGTAATATAGCTTTCTTATTCAGTGATTCAATAGCAATGCCTTATAACAATGGTGCAGGTGGCTCATGGGGTACAACATGGAGTGCAGCTAATTTCCCTGCTGCTTTTCCAGAAGGAAATATAAATTACCATGGATTTACTAAAGGCAAACCATCATTCGATATACAAAATGATACACCTATTGGTATTGCTTATTTAGATAAAGGATTCTTTGTATTAACTCACCCAACAGTTGTTAATGGATTTAATTATACTGGTGGAACCATAGATGGTATATCACTATATACGGGTGCTAGTTCTGGATTTACTGGATTATATTTCTCCGCTAATAGCACATCAACCTATTTTAGTTTTGAAAAGCATTTTTTATTAAATGTTAATTGTGATGCATTAAGTGGAGAATTTTATTTAACTCAGAATAAAACAGCTCAGGATTTAGGTGCTTATGAAGTAAGTACTAATGTATTTGATATGAATAATGTTAATGGCGTACCTAATCCTGTTTATATAACAGAAGTTGGGTTATATGATAAAAATGGTAAATTAATAGCTGTTGGTAAAAGTGATAGGCCCATACAAAAGAGACCAAGTGATCCTGTTAGTTTAAATCTCAGTATCAAGTTCTGATACTATTTAATATTGTTATAATAATGATATATTATATAATATGAATAGTAAAAAAGAAACTAATAAACTGCTTGGACTAGATGTTTCGACCAAAACAATTGGGTCCGCTTTATTTGAATATGTTGATGATAAATTACATTTATTAGAATTAACCCACATATCTCCGCAACCCAAGATTGTTACAGATAATAAAATGGAGGAGCTTATTAAAAAAGCAGAATTATTTGAAGATTTTATTGTTAATTACAAAAATTTGAATATAACTGAAGTTATTATTGAAGAACCATTACTAGGATCTCAAAATGTATATACAGTAGCAACATTACTTAGATTTAATACCCTCGTATCAAAAATTATATACGATACTTTAAATATAGTTCCTAATTATATATCTACGTCAGATAGTAGACGGCATGCTTATCCTCAATTAGTTAGGGAAAATGATAAAAAAAGATTTGTATTATTCGGTGGATTTCCAAAAGATATAGATAAAAAGAAAGTAATATGGGAAGAAGTATGTAAACTTGAGCCCCAGATTAAATGGCCATTTAACAGAAGAAATGTTCTGGATAAATCAGCTTATGATCAAAGTGATGCTTATACCTGTGTGCTGGGTTGGGTGAATATGAAAAATAAAGGAATTTGATATTTCATATAATATGAGTTATATTACTCATTATGATAATAGCTATAGATTATGATGGAAGCTGTGTAAAACATTCATATCCAGAAATAGGTGAAGACATTGGTGCTGTACCAGTTTTAAAAGAATTAATAAATAAAGGACATCATCTCATATTATATACTATGAGAAGTGGTGAAACATTGGATGATGCTGTTAATTGGTTCAAAAAACATGATATTCCATTATATGGGATAAATGAAAATAAAACTCAAAATATATGGACATCAAGCCCAAAAGTTTATGCCAATCTTTACATAGATGATGCGACACTAGGATGCCCATTGATTCAACTTAATATTGAAGATAGACCTTACATTGATTGGATTAAAGTAAGAGAATATTTGGAAAATAATGGTATTATATAATCTATGGCTTTAAGTAAAAAATTAAGGCAGGAAATTCATGATAAATATGGTGGACGTTGTGCATATTGTGGTGATATACTTCAGAAAGGTTGGCATGTTGATGAAATAAAACCAGTTAAAAGAATCAGTGTTTATAATCCATTAAAAAGAAAATTTGTGTATAGTGGTACTTGCAGACATCCTGAAAGATTTAATATAGATAATCAGAATCCTGCATGCGCAAGCTGTAATATAAATAAGCATTCCATGTCCTTGGAAGAATTCAGAAGATTAATAAAAGGTTTTATGAAACATTTAAATGAGAGATCAACCCAATATAAAATTGCAAAAAGATATGGATTTATTACTGAGCATGATATAGAAGTTAAATTTTATTTTGAAAAAATTTGATTCACTGATAAAAATATATTATCATTTAGCTAATGGAAAACACATTGCTTCTGGATTTAGTAATAACTATACTTGGTGAGCCCAGAAAACGTAATGATTCAACTCAACAATATAGTTTTAACTGTCCTGTTTGTTCTGCAGAAAAAGGGGTTGAAAATGATGAGAAATATAATCTTGAAATAAATCTTGATAAAAATGTTTTTCGTTGTTGGTCATGTTATGAAGTTAATAGTACCCATGGATCACTTTATAAATTAGTTAAGAACTTTGGTAATAAAAAACAATTAAGTCAATTATATTTATTAGAGCCAGAGTCCAGACCAAAAAGAGGTAAATCAGAACAAGAAGCTATCTATCTTCCAAAAGATTATGTATCATTTAAAGATGGGCAAAGTTTACATATCCCATATAAAGAAGCAATAAATTATTTACATAAAAGAGGACTATCAGATGATATTATATTCAAAAATAATCTTGGGTATTGCGAAAATGGACCATACGCACATAGAATTATTATACCTTCTTATGATAAGAATAATAAATTAAATTATTTTGTTTCTAGATCATATATTGGAGATAAATTAAAATATAAAAATCCTAAAGTAGAAAAGGAACTTATCATTTTTAATGAGGATAAAATAAATTGGAAGGATCCAATATATCTGGCTGAAGGTGTGTTTGATAGTTTATTTCTCCCTAATTCTATTCCGATGTTAGGTAAGAAATTATCTGATATATTATGGAAGGAATTATATGAAAAAGCTGAGAATGATATTATATTATGTTTAGATGGTGATGCGTGGACAAACAGTGAAGAGATTTATCATAAATTAAATGGTGGTAAATTAAGAGGAAGAATAAAAGCAATTAAATTACCATCAGATAAAGACATAGCTGAGTTAAAGGGAGTGATATTACCTGAATACATTAAAGAACAACATCATTTTGATTTATGTTAACAAAAGGAAAAATATTAATAGAAATAGATTTTGATATAAGAGATTTAATGGATGAAGAATATCAGAAATTATTTAATGAATCTGATTATGAAGGTAGAAGATTATGGTTATATGAAAATTTTCTTGAAAAAGATGGTATGAGTTTGATTGATGAAAATAATATTAAAATAATTTATGGGTAAATTATCAGGATTGTCTAAATGTTGTAAAGCTAAAGTTATTGGTAAGGGTGGTGCAGAATCTATCAGAATATATAAATGTACAAATTGTAATAAAGAATGTGATTCTTATCCATGTGATCCACCACCCCCAGCTGATCCTAAATTTAAAAAGAAATATGAGAAGATGTATGGAATAAAATTAAGAAATTATAATGAAAATAGGAACTAAAGAATTACCAGATAATTGTCCTAATTGTGGAACTAAATTAATAAAAACCCCACGTGGTAGATTAGTGCCAGAAGGTGGAATAGGATATAGTTGTTATAGTATGAATTGTATAAAATGTAAATATGATAGTGAAATCGTTAAAATAAGAGAAGATTATATTGAAAGAGAAAGAATACACATTGAGGATGTAACACCATATAAGCCAAATTTTATCCAAAGAATTTTTAAAAAATGATATACGAAGGATTTAAAATACATTCAACTGAACGGATAAGCGAAGCATATTGCGAATGTAATGCTGAATTAAAAGAAGTAAGTAATGGTTTTCTAAGTAGATCATTATTTTGTCCTAAATGTGAAAATGTTTATCTATTAAAAAAAGTAAAATTACCAAAGAAAAAATTAACTGAAGAATTTTTAAAGCAATGTAGATTTGAATTAAAATTTGATGCTGAATCTAAAAAATTAAGAAAAAAACTAGAATATGATAATAAATAATCCAAATCCAACAGATGTGTTATTTGGATTTGCTGGATGGTTAACAAGTAGAAAAAAAAGAATAACATGGAGTGGATCAGATGATGCATCAACAGCAGCAGATGCAGTTGCCGAATTTATTTATAGTAACGGGTATGGTGATGTATCTGATGATTTTCCAAAAAATTTAACTTATCCTTCATATGAATTTTCTATTTCATTACATAAAGAATTGATTAATAAATCAACTAAAATACAAAAATTAAAACTATGAAAATAGATCTTATTATTTTGAATAAAGAGAATAAAACTGAACCATTCCATAATGAATCACCAACATGGCATAGCAGAACTAAAAGTTATGAATCTGACTGGTGGGATAAAGATATAGTTGAATCAACTATTGGATATAAATTAGATCGTATTATTATGAATAATGTTCAATTATCATCAAAAACTGATATTGATCATATAATAGAATTTTTACAACAAGCAAAAGAATCTTTTTAATAATGAATAGAAAAATAATACATTTTAGTGATCTTCATTGGAGGATGTTCAAACATCATGATACTTGGAAAAAAGTATTAACTGAAGCATTTAATCAATGGTTAGAAATTAAACCATATAGAATAATCTTTACTGGTGATTTGGTTCATTCAAAGAATCAATTAACACCAGAACTTATTGATATGGTATCATGGACATTAACAGAATGTGCTAAGATAGCGCCAACTATATTGATTATAGGTAATCATGATTTCTTAGAAAAGAATGAAGATAGACTTGACGCATTAAGTCCTATTATTAATAATCTTAATAATCCAAATATAACATATTATAAAAATACTGGTGTACATGAAGATAAAGATATTGTATGGTGTGTTTATTCTCTTATGGAACATAATATAAAACCAGAATTTACAAGAGAAGAAGGAAAGAAATATATTGGATTATTTCATGGTCCAATAAATGGATTAACAACTGACCTTGGATTTGCTTTTGAGGATGGATATAGTCCGCAAATATTTGATGGACTAGATGTTGTTCTATGTGGAGATGTTCACAAGAGAAGTTTGTTTAGTATACCTGGAAATAAAAAAGGAATTATGATAGGTTCAGCTCTACAGAATAATTTTGGGGAATCCGTTGGTAATCATGGCTATGGAATTTATAATATTGATACTGATAAGTATGAATTTATAGATATTGAAAATGATCAACCATTTCTCCATTTTAAAATAACAGATATTGAAGATATTGAAAATGAAAAAGAACAATTAGTAAATGCTTAGTCCAGAACTTTTAAAGGATATTGAATTATATTGCAAACTTAATAATATTGAAGTTAATAAAACTATTAATGAATGTTTAAAAACTGGATTTAATCTTTTAAAATATAAAGCACCGTCCAATAAAGGATATCAACCAATTACTGACAATATATTAAATAACCCACCACCAGAATCTGGAACTGGAAATTCTAATAATTTATATAGCGAATAATTTGATTTTTTGATTTTACAAAATTATATTTAACACATGGTACAAATTTTAACATGGATTATTATAGCTTATGGATTAACAAACATATCAATGTTTGGATCTATCTTGGATAAACCAAGAACATATTTACGTTCAAAGTCTGAATTTATTAATGAATTATTAGACTGCGTGATGTGTACCTCATTTTGGACAGGCGTATTTTTATTTGTTTTTTATTATCCATTAATAGTTGTTCCTTATCATATATTTTATATAGAAATTATTATTAATTGTTTTCTGACTGCCTGTTTTACATCTGGTGCTGTATGGGCTTTGAATGCTATAATTGAATATTTTGAATCTTTTAAAAAAACATGATTAAATAAACAGAAATGATAAAAAATATTGATACCTTAAATAATCCATTTGTTAAAGTTACATGGGAAGATACTGCTGAGAACTTTACTAAGGAAAGAAAGAATAGAATAAAAACTTACTTTCAAAATAAGTATAAAACTAAAAATGTTAATATTATAACTAAGATCACTGATAGTGAAAAATTAGAAAGAGAAATTGATTTGTCAGAAAGTGTAACCGATAAAGTATATCAAAAGAAATTAATAAAGGATTTTATCACTAAGAATAATATTGAAGTGGATATTGTAAGAATTAATGCACTTGATGATAAAATTAATAGTGAACTTGAAAAAACAACTGAAGCAACATCAAGAAATAGGAAATGGTATATAAAAAAGATTGAATTCTCTAATTTCTTATCTTATGGTGATAATAATGTTATTGATTTTGATAAATATGATGGGATAACTATTATCGAATCAAACCCCAGTAATTTTGCAGGTAAAACATCAGCCATTGAACTTTTATTATTTCTGTTCTTTAATACAACAACCAAAACAAATAAAGCAGGAGAAATATTTAACAGATTCAGAGATGATAAGAATACTGTTGAAGTAAGAGGTGAAATTGTTATAGATGGTGTTGATTATGTTATTGAAAGAATAATTGAAAGAAAAAAAAGTAAGTCAGGAGATTGGACAGTTAAAACTGATTTAAATTTTTCTAAAATTAATGAGAATGGCGAAGTAGAGAATTTAGCAGGAGAACAAAGAAGAGAAACTGAATCATTTATTAAAACAGTTATAGGAACACAGGATGAATTTTTATTAACTATTATAGCCACATCTAATAATCTTGAAAATCTTATTGATAGTAAACCAACTGAAAGAGGTGAAATATTTACTAAATTTATAGGATTAGAAAGTTTAAAAGAAAAAGAATTATTAGCCAAGGAAATGTATTCCGAATGGTCAAAAAAATTAATATCTAACATATATAATAAAGAAGAACTTAAAGCATCTAGTGAAAGTCTATCCAAGGATATTGATGATGCTAAAATTGAACAATTATCACTTGATACTAAAGTAGTGGAAACAAAAGAAAGTATAAGTAAGGGTGAAATTTATAAAGATGATTTATTAAGTAAACGTCATAATGATATTGATCAGAATCTAACTAAAATAAATCCAGCTCTATTAGATAAAGAAATAACCGAACAACAACAGGCACTTGAATCTGAACAAAATAAATATGATAGTTTTATTGTTACTGAACCATCAGAGTATTTTAAAGAACCTAATTTAGTTGCTGAACAGAAAATATTAGATGATTTAAAGTTAAATTTTCAGATTAAGAAGAATAAGTTATCTGAAACAGTATCATTTATCAAAGCATTAAAAGAAGGTGAATATTGTCCTAAATGTAAACGCAAATTAGATGGTGTTGATCATGAAAATGAAATAAAGGAGAATGAAGCTGCTATACCATTATATGAAGCAGATATAGTTAAATTTTTAACTGATATAGCAGAGCAAGACATAGCAGTTAAAAAACAATTAACATTAAAGGATCAATTCATTCAGTACGATAAAAATAAACTTATTAAAGAACGTTTTAAAATAAGTGTTGAAAATTATAAAAATATTTTAGATAAAAAGATTGAATCTAAAGACAAATGGGAACAGAATAAAAATAAGTTAGAAGAAAATAGAAAAACTGATGATCTGCTTATTAAAACAAAAAGTAGATTAGATGCTTTGAATTTTGAACTTCAATCTTTTATTAATAAAATTAATAGTCTAACAGAAAAAATTAATAGAAACACTATAACTATCCAGGATAATCAGAATAAAATTACTCAAATTGAAAAAGAAGAGAAAGATGTTAAAATATTTACTACCTATCTTACAATTTATGGAAAAAATGGAATAACAAAATGGATATTAAAAAATACTATACCTGCTTTAAATAATGAACTGTCAAAATTATTATCTGATTCAGCTAAATTTACTTTAGAGTTAAGAATCAATGATAAAAATGAATTAGAATTCTGGATGATAGATAATGATACATCGATTGAAAAGTTAATGATAACTGGTAGTGGTTATGAAAGAACAATAGCTGCATTGGCATTAAGAACTGTTTTATCTAAAATTTGCTCATTACCAAAACCAAATATCATTGTATTTGATGAAGTATTAGGTAAGGTAAGTAATGAAAATCTTGATCTAATTAATCAATTTTTTATGAAAATTAAGGATTATTTTGATAAAATCTTTATAATAACCCATAATCCTTTGGTTAAAGAATTTGCAGATAATGTCATAACAATAACAAAAACTGATAATATTAGTAGTTTGAATTAAGCACGAATCAATTTATCTGATATTTATTAATAAATAAAACAAAAATGGAAGACAAGAAAAAAAAAGAAAAAAAGGACGAGAAAAAGTCTAAAAAATCAGTAGATGAAGCAAGACAATATGGTACTCATGGAGCTGGTAAAATTGTTCAGGATAAGAATTCTGGAAAACTTAATTTTAAAGGTAAAGAAAGCTGATTAAACATTTAATATTAAATAAATGGCTGGTAATTTATTTTATCAGCCATTTTTATTTGATATTTTGAAACATTTTATATGTTCAAGCGTTAAACATATAAAAAATAAATGAAAAATTACTTAATACAAATAACTTTCAAATTATTATCGGATGTACCGTTAAAAAATATTGATGATTTTCTTCTACATTTACTTGACAAAATATCAGATGATGACGAAGTACAATATGCAATAAATGGACTTGTTATTTCTGCGACATTTAGTTCTGATACCGATACTAATATAATGAAAGAACATTTTAATAAACTTAATATAGATAAAATTGAAAAATTTTTATTCTTAGACATAGATGATATTATTATATATAGTGATAATGAAAAAATAAAAGAATTCTTAAAAATACAAGAAGAATTAGATGTAAATACAATTTTAGATAAGATTTTTAAAAATGGAATATCATCATTATCAAAAAAAGAACTAAATTACCTTAATCAAAATTAATTATGTCTGAAACAAGTACGATTAGTAGTAAAATGGATATAGACATATATCTTAAAGATATTAGAAAATTAACTGTATTAACTAATAAAAAAGAAAAACAGTTAATTGAGGATATGAAAAATCCAAACATTACTAAAGAAGAATATGAAAATATTGAAAAACAATTAGTTGAAGGTAATTTACGATTTGTTATTAAAGTAGCGAAGGAATATCAAAATCAAGGTATTGATTTATGTGATCTTGTATCTGAAGGTAATTATGGATTAGTTAGGGCGTTAAAGAATTTTGATAACACTAAAGGTATAAGATTTATGTCTTATGCTGTATTTTGGATAAGACAAGCTATATTACAATCATTGAATGAAGATTCAAGAACAATAAGAATTCCAGTTAATTTATCACAGGAATTACAAAGATTTAAAAAACATTTCGATATTGGTAAAAAGGAAGAAGAACTTGTTAATTCTGAAGAAGAAGATAAAATAATGCTTCTCCCAACAACATCTAATATAGATGCTAATATATCAGAAGATGGTGATACATTGCTTGATGTTTTAGCTGATAAAAATAGTGAAATGCCAGATCAGGAATTACTTGATAATGTTGTAGAACATAAAGATGAATTAACTAAAATATTAAGTTTGTTAGATTACAGAGAAAAAATAATTATTGAAGAATATTTTGGGTTATTTGGTGATGAAAAAACTTTGGAAGAAATAGGTAACATGTTAGATCTAACAAAAGAAAGAGTTCGTCAGATAAAAGAAAGAGCTATCAGAAAATTAAGAAATAATAGTGAACGTTTGATTGACCTTATTAAATAATATAACTTTTTAGAATATCTTTCGTAATAGGTATAACTAAAAAGTTTAATAATGAAATACTACTTTGTTTCTTATTATTGGGAGAATGGAAAAGATAAAATGTTTTCCAATTTTGTAACAGATAAACATCCATTTGAATGGCAGAATGAAAAGGATAATAATCATTCTAATGATATTAATAAAATTATAAGTTTCCAAGAAATAACAGAAAAAGAATATAATTTATTCTTTATTTGAAACTTTATAAAATATCTTTCGTAATAAGTGTTAATTAAACAAATCATAAATGATAAACATTAAAGAAGCAATTGAAAATGCAAGATTAAAATCACCATCTTTAACTATTGATAAAGTTAAAGAATTGGTTCCATCTGCTTTTAAGGAAAATCCAAAGGCAACCATGTCTAAGGATTATGTTCACATGCCAACATCCATTTTGATAAATGATTTAATAAGTCTTGGATGGGAACCAATTCAGGCACAGGAGGTAAAAACACGAAAAGAAGAGAATAAGGGTTATCAAAAACATCTTGTTCGTTTTCGTATGTATAATATGATGATGAGTGATGGATTATTCCCTGAAATAGTTTTAACAAATTCTCATGATGGAAAAAACGCATTTAATATCAGAGTTGGTCTTTACCGTGTTGTATGTGCTAATGGACTTATAGTGGCGGATAAAGAATTTGGTGCAATCCGTGTTCGTCATATGGGATACACATTTGAAGATGTTAAAAAGGCATCTAATGATTTAATAACAATGATTCCTAATATCTCAGCTAAAATTAATCAATTAACAGAAAGAATTCTTACTGATGAAGAAATGATGGACTTTGCTTTAAAAGCACAAGAACTCAGATGGAAAGGTAAACCTGGTTATATTAATCATGCTGATTTACTAGAATCAGTAAGAGGTGCAGATGACGGAAATGGTTTGTGGGAGGTTTATAATAAAATCCAAGAAAAGTTAATAACTGGTGGAATATTTAATTTAAAAGGACGAAAAATGCGTCCAATTAAAGGGATTGATAAAGGACTTAAAATTAATCAGGAACTTTGGGCAATGGCTGAATCTTATCTTTAAAAATTAGTGTGTGACTATGCCGAAATAGCAACAAACGAAAGTGGTGCAAAACGGATATTAAAGTTAGCACACAGCTAAACAAAATTAAAAATTAACATGATACAATATAGCGAAGCATTAACAAAATTTGCAATAAAATACAAAACAAAAAATGAAGGTGAAATCGCCAAATTCATTTTAATATTCAGAAAAGAATACGATAAAACACATAACTCTGATACAGCATATAATAATGCATGTATGGAATATGAAAAATCATTAAAAACAAACAATAAATATGAAAGTGCAAACTAATGATCTTAATTTGTATATAACGTGGCAACACAATACAAAGATCAAAAATAAAAATACCATTTGCCGAATCTATGATGATAATAAAGATGGTAAACAAATAGCTGAATCTATTTGTAAAACATATTACAAGGATGAATATGTTAAAGATACAGGACGAAGAATCTCATTACAAAGAGCTATTGATTGTTGTATCAATGAATTAAATGATACTGGTGCATCAATATGGAAATCTTATTTTGATATGATTCATAAACCAGAATTAACTAAACTTTATACTAATGGTCAAGTTTAAAGATATTAATATATTCAATTACTATCAAAATTACTTTAATAAAGGTAATTCTAAACTCAGATCATTAACTGAATTAACAGATGAAGAAGTTATTTATATAAGTGAATTAGCTAAAGGACTTGGTGAAAATAATCTGATAACATTTAATATTGAACGAACAGAAAAATATATTAAAGTTAATTTAGACTATGTTATTGATAAATCTGATGTTATTATATACTATAACGGGCAGGTACATACTTCCTTTAATGAAGAACAAGATCATTCATGGACTTTTAACCAAGGAAAAATTACTTTATTCTTTCTTGAAAATGGATATGATGTATTCAGTTTATTAAAATAAAAACAACAAAACAAATGATTAAAAATTTTTTAGCTCAAACACGAATCAAAGTATTACTTATGATTCTTATTATTATAATAACATATTATGAATTTCTATTATTTATTTTTTTAGGAAATCAAAAATCTAATATTGCTAATGTAAGTGCTTTATTAATCATAGCAATGTGGGGATTATTACTGTCTTATTTTATTCCAAAATTAATCAAATTAAAACAAACAAATAAAAACAAAAATGAAACAAACAATTAAATTAATGATGGTTGCTGTAATTGCAACATTGATGATGAGTGCATGTACTCGAATTAATCCTGGTTTTACTGGATTTAAAGTAAATTATTCTGGTGATTATCGTGGTGTTGATAGCTTGCCACAAGAAACAGGGTGGGTGTGGTATATGCCAGGATTTTCAACTGTAGTTGAATTTCCAACATCAATGCAACATAAAGTTTGGACTGAAGCGACTGATGAAGGATCAGAAACAGATGAAGCATTTCTTATTGGATGTAAAGGTGGTGCAGGTTTTAAATTAGATATAGGTATTAATTATAGAATCGAAGCTAATAAAGCAGCTCATATTTATTTTAAATTTAAAGCTAATGATATGGAAGATTTGCATAATGGATATTTAAGAACTATAGTTCGTCAAGTAGTAAATGATCTAGCTGGTACATATACAGTAGATAGTTTGCTTTCATATAGAACAGTTTTTGAAAAAATAGCAGAACATAATTTAGCAACTAAATTAAATTCTGATGGTTTTATTGATATTCAATTAAGTATATTAAAAACACCAACCCCAACAGATAAAGCACTAGTTGATGCAATTAATGCAAAAATTAAAGCTAAACAGGATGCTGAGCGAACTCAAACTGAATTACAAACATCAGTAGCACAAGCTAATAAAGATATTGCTAAAGCAAGGGGTGATAGTGCTTCCACGGTTATTCATGCATTAGGCGTGGCTGTTGCAAATCAAAAATTACAACAATCTTTAACACCTATGTTATTACAAAAAATGTATTATGATACTTGGGATGGACATTTACCAATCTATATGTTAGGAAATAATACATCAATGATGATGCAAATACCAACAAAATAATATTAGTTTAACCCCTATAAAAAAATCCGTATCAATCATTTGGTACGGATTTTTTATTTTATAATACTGGACAATATATTTTATGTGGTTTAGTGTGTTTAAATTTTCCAATATATTGAATAGCTATTTCAGGACCACCTAAAAAATGACTTGCTTTAGATAATGATGAATAATTTATGTCATAAGAAAAATGAAAACTCCATTGATTACGATCTAATTTAGTTACTAATATAATAGCATCATCCCATCTACATAAAACTCCAGCATAAAAAGTTTTAGTTATATTATTTGATTTTTCTGAACTTATTTTTGACATAGAACCAAATATTAATTCTTGATGTGGAAATTGATTTTCATAAACTATTTTAGGATAAAAAATAACTGATTTAATAGGGAATGACACGCCTATATTAACTATATATTTTTCAGGTATAGTTGCAGTAAAATCATTAGTAAATGTTTGTACAGGATGATTAATATGGAATTGACTGAACCCCATTTCAAAACTTCTATCTTTATCAATAAGATAATATCCTTGAATTCCATAATTAATATCAAAATAACCATAAACATTAGAAACAAATGTTTCCGTAAGATTACCTCCATTATAATTTTCATTAAAATATAAAGCACTGTAATCCAAATAACTTTCAGTATAACCTACTTGTAATCCAAAATTCATATATGCTTTTTTATATCTGTCTAAACATTTAGCATAAGCTAATGATAAATCAAAAGAGTTGGTTGTGAATTTTGAATCTCCTGCTTTATCTGAATATGTTAATAAACCAATACCAAATAAATCGTTACTATTACTAACGAAATTAATATCAGCAGAAGAACTTATTGTTGAATAAGGAATTGTTACAGATGCCCATTGATTTCTATATACTGCTGTGTATCTGTAACTTCCATTAAAGAAACCTGTCTTTGCTGGATTAAGATATAACGGAGCTGTATACATTTGAGAAAAATGTATATCTTGTGCTGATGCAAAAGATGTTATTAATAAAAATAAAAGTATTAGTTTTTTCATTATAATTTAGTAATTTTAACTACAGGATGAATTTCATTCCACCCATGATGTTTATCATAAACCCATGGTCCTTCTACTCTAACACTATCACCAATTTGTGGCAGCCATATATCATTTTTATAACATTCGCATTTAACACCAACATAATCTTTATAAACTGGATTAACACATATTACTTCTAATATTAAATAACCTTCAGTAAAAAATATATTTCCAATATTTAACAAAGATTGATCAGGAACACTAAGTTTATATATCTGATCTCCATCTTCACTTTTTTGACTGTCTTTTATAATACCAATAATCTTTACATTATTGTTAAGTATTTTTAATCTACTATCATCATAGACATGACTCCAGTATTTAATATTTCCATATTGTTCTGTTATAGGTTTTTTACATCCAACAATTAATAAAAATAATATTAATATTTTCTTCATCTTATTAATGTTATGTTTCCTTTAAATTGATGCATTCCATTATATAAATCTATACCTATAAGAACATAAACATAAACCCCAACTTTACAATCAGCATCTTTATAAGTTCCATCCCATTTTCCATCGTGTGAAAAGAAAACATTTTCTCCCCATCTGTCATATATCCAATACATTAAATCTTTATAGTTATGTGCAATAGGAAACCATAAATCATTAAGACCATTATTATTAGGAGAAAACGCATTTGGTATATAGATATCAAACTCATCACAGCCAAGTATGGTAACATAATAAATAACTGGATCAGCCCAACAACCATATGATGATATAAATTCAGCTTTTATTATATGTGTCCCAATAGAATATTGTGACCAATCAATTATTAAATCTGTGCTTGTGTTTTGTGGAATACCATCAATTGACCATTCTATTAATCCTGGTTCTGATGGTATTGTTATATAAGTGAATGATGTAGCATTATCATAACAAATATGAATATTTTGTTGAGCAAAAGTGATTTTTGTAAGTATTAAAAAAACTAATGTAAAAAAATATTTCATTTTAATTGTGGGTTATTTGAGATATTATTGGTATCGAATTAACTATTATGGTACTTGTTGTTATACCAATACATCCATTTACATCTATACCTATTATTGTGTAAGTTATAGTTGATGGTGGTGTACTAGTAACAACTGAACCTGATGTTGTATTTAACCATGATGGTGGTGTCCACGTATAAAATAAAGCACCAGTTGCTGTCAAAACAACTGAATCACCCAAACAAATAACTGGGTTATTAACTTGTATAACTGGGTTAGGATATATTGTAACCGCATATGTTATTGAATCATTACATCCTTGTTGTGTTGTAACAATAAGTGTAACATTATATGTACCTGGTAAAGCATATGTATGTGATGGATTAATTAAATTACTTGTTGTATTATCTCCAAAATTCCATTGATAGCTTATAATTGGACTATAAGATGCTGTTGATGTGTTTG
>Ga0315294_10001653_pt1 | contig 24349 bp, 23 predicted proteins | sample YL17G13_40_MG_FD_203626 | JGI IMG/M metagenome (GOLD analysis project Ga0315294, IMG submission 203626) | Sediment microbial communities from Yellowstone Lake, YNP, Wyoming, USA - YL17G13_40 | ecosystem: Environmental > Aquatic > Freshwater > Lake > Sediment | place: USA: Wyoming | collected...
CAGGGGGGGTGGGGAGGAAAAGTCAAAGGGGAAGGTTGCGAGTTGCGAGTTGCGAGTTGCGAGAAAGGAGAAAGCGAAGATAATGCCATCCGCAGATTACGCAGATTACACAGATTGGGTAAGAGGCAGGAGCGAAAGAGAGTGGCCGGTGGTCGGTGGCCAGAGGTCAGTGGTCAGTGGCCGGTGATCAGTAGATGCAGGGGGGGACTTTGCCCGTCCTGTTCTGCAAGAAACAAGGAATGGTTCAAGTAGATTGCTTCGCTTCCGCCTTCGCCATCCTCCTCCGCTAAAGCTACGGAGGACAAGAGGCTTCGGCGGACGAGTCGCTCGCAATGACGTGCTTGGGAGATTGCTTCGTCCGCCGCGGCGGAGTCGCAATGACGACCGTGAGGCTGGGTTTCGACTCAGCGTAATGCAGGGGGCGCCAGAGGTTCGAGCGGATAGCTGCAGCCAAGAACGGCACGCGGAGCCTCTGGGCACCGCTGATCACCGCACGCTCGCGAAACGTTTCTACTGCGGGCGGCGTTGAGCGGAGGGCTTATCGGTGGCGGACCATTCGGCGGGCGGTTTTTCCCAGTCGGGGGCGATGACGTGGAGGTGGGTGATGCCGCTGAGGCCGCCCGTGTCCTCGGCCGCTTCTTCTTCCTGGCGGAGGCGGGTGCGGAGTTCAACCAGGCGGGGAAGGGCAGCCTGGAGCGCCCCGACAACGTTGGCATCGAGATGGTTTTTCTCGGCCTCTTCTGAGAGGATGGCGAGGACTTTGTCGTCCGGGGCAGGCTCACGATAGTGGCGCTTACTGGTAAGGGCGTCGAAGACATCGGCGACGGCTATAATACGGGTGAGGAGGGGGATATCCTTTGCCTCGAGGCCGTCGGGGTATCCGCTGCCGTCGAGCCTTTCGTGGTGACGGGAGGCAATCTCAGGGATGCGGCGCATTCGGCGGGGGAACTGGCGGCGGACGGCATCGAGGACCAACTTGGTCTTGGCGGCGTGGCTCTTCATGAGGGAGAACTCATCCGGGGAGAGGCCGCCGGGTTTTTGGAGGACGGAATCGGGGACGCTGAGTTTGCCCTGGTCGTGGAGAAGTCCGGCGTAACGCAAGACCTGGAGTTCAGATTCCGGGAGGGCCATCTCCCGGCCTATTTCGAGGGAATATTCGGTAACGCGGAGGGTATGGCCGCCGGTCAGATGGTCGCGGGCGTCGGCGGCGATTGCCTGGCCGCGGATGAGGCCGTCGAAGGTGCTGCGCTGGGCCTCGAGGTATCTGGCATTCTCTATGGCGACGGCGGCCTGGGCGGAGAAGGCCTTGAGAATTTGCTCGTCCTCTTCGGTGAAAGCCCCTTGGCCGTTCAACTTGTTAATGGCCTGGGTGACGCCGATGATCTCGCCCTGCCTGTTAAGCATGGGGACGGTGAGCATGGAGCGGGTGCGGAAATGGTTTCTCCGGTCGAATTCGGGGTCGAAGCGAGGGTCGAGGTAGGGGTTTTCCAGGTTTACGACCTCTCCCGTGGTTGCCACGGAGCCGGCGATGCTCCTTTCGTTGATGGCGACTCGAATCGTCTGGGTGCCCTGAGCGACCTGAGTTGTCAGCCATCTGCGCCCTTGGCCCTCCTCGACCAGGTAGAGGCTGCTTCGTTCCGCCTCGAGGGTGAGGGTGACCTTCTCCATGATCAAGGCGAGCAGCCTTTCCAGATTCCTTTCGGAGATCAACTCCAGGCAAACGTCCTGGAGGGCTGCAAGCCTTTCGGCTCGGCGGCGGAGGAAGGCAAGCCTTGCCTGAAAGTTCTCTGGTAGCCGAGGTTGTTGAGCCGGCGGGGGCCCGGATCGTTCAGCCAAGGTCAACCCTCACCTCCTCATAGGAAGCCTCCGCTTCCGCCTCGATGGCTTCCAACCTGGGGGCAAGGCGAAGCAGAGCCTGGACAGCGGCGGGGTCGAAAGCCTTGCCTGCCTCGCTTCGAATGCTATCGAGCGCCTGGGGAAAGGAAAGTGGCTGCTGGCCGGGCCTGGGGTGAATGAGAAGGTCGAGCGCGTCAGCCACCGCGAGGATGCGGGAAAGGAGGGGGACGTCGTTTCCCTCCGGGGGTCCTTCGGGATAGCCGCCGGCATCGAGGCGCTTGTGGTTGAAGGGTGCGATGGCAGGGACTTCCTGCAGGTCTCCGCTCAGCCCCATCCGGTCGAGGAGGATCTTGGTTTTCAGGGCATGCAATTGAAATTCCAGCAGTTCATCGCCCTCCAGGGCGGTATTCTTGAGGAGGATGGTGTCGGGAACTCCTATCTGGCCCAGGTCGTGGAGAAGGGCCGAGTAACGAAGGGTTTTCCTATCGCCGTTGGAAAGCCCCAACTCGTCGCCCAGGGCGAGAGAGTAAGCCTGGACCCTGAAGACGTGTGGGCCGTAGTGGGGGTCACGGCCTGACATGCCGATGTTGAGGCCGGTGATGATGGCCTCAATGCTGGCCCTCTGTTCGTCGAAGAGGCTGACGTTTTCTATGGCCACTGCGGCGAGGCTGGCGAGGGCGGAGAGGAGGGCCTCGTCCTGGTCGGTGAAGACCCTGGGGGCTTCGCGTTTGTTCAAGACCTGGGCAACGCCGATGATGTTGTCATCGCGATCCCTCATGGGGACGGTGAGGAGGGACCGGGTGAGGAAGTTGGTACGGGAGTCGAATTCGGGGTTAAAGCGGGGGTCGCGGTAGGCATCGGGTATGTTTATTATCTCACCGGAGCGGGCGACGGTTCCGGCGATGCCTCTTCCGATGGGGAGGCGAATCTCCTCGGCCCTCTGGGCGATGCGGGACCAAAGTTCGCCCTTCTCCTCGTCTATGAGGAAAAGGGTGCTTCTCTCCGCCTCCATGACTTCGGTGAGCCTCTCCCAAATGCGGTCGAGCAAGCGGTTCAAGTCACGCTCGGAGCTCAGATCGAGGGCGGTCTGAAGCAAGAGTTCAAGCCTCTGAACCTTCCTGGTCGCCGCCTCAAGTTCTCCGAACTGCGCGTCATGAGCGCAGTTGTTCATCCCTTGTTCTCCTCAAAGGTGATTGAGATTCCAGCCGGCCATTCGACATTGGTTCGCCGAACGACTGCCGTTGCTGGCAGTCTATTGAGTAACGACAGGCAATGCCAGTTGGTTTCATGCGAGAGTGGGAGAGGAAAGGCCGATTTGAATTGACCGAGGGTTGCAGAGGGCCTAACATAATATGGTTAAGTGTTGCAGAATGAGCAGGAAGATGGCAAGTCGAGAGAGAAAAAGGGAGAATGCGATGGCAAGTGTGACGGAGGAGCAGGTTCTGGGGGCGCTCCGGCGGGTTATGGACCCGGATTTGGGGAAGGACATAGTCAGCGCAGGACTGGTGAAGGAGGTTCGGGCGGAGGAGGGTCGGGTTAGCGTGACCATCGAGTTGACGACTCCGGCCTGCCCACTTCGGCGGCAGTTTGAGCAGCAAGCGCGGGAGGCGGTGGAGGCGCTTCCGGGGGTGAAAGAGGTAAGGGTGAATATGACAGCCCGGACGGCGGCGCACCGGCCTGAGGAGAGGAAGTTGCCGGAGGGGGTGAAGAACGTCATCGCGGTGGGGAGCGGAAAGGGAGGCGTGGGGAAGACGACGGTGGCGGTGAACCTGGCGGTGGCATTGGCAACGAGCGGAGCGGAGGTGGGACTGCTCGACTCAGACGTTTATGGACCGAACACACCGAGGATGATGGGGGTGAGCGGGAGGCCGGAGGTGGAGGAAGGGAAGCTAGTGCCGATTGAAAGTCACGGGGTGAAGTTGATGTCGCTGGGGTTTCTGGTGGAGGAGGAGACGCCGGTGATTTGGCGGGGGCCGTTGGTTGCGGGGATCGTAAAGCAATTCCTGGAGGACGTGAAGTGGGGGGAACTGGATTATCTGGTGGTGGATCTTCCGCCGGGGACCGGGGACGCGCAACTGAGCCTGGTGCAGTTGGTTCCGGTGACCGGCGTTGTGGTGGTCACGACGCCTCAGGACGTGGCCTTGCAGGATGCGATCAAGGCTTTGAGGATGTTCGAGAAGGTAAGGGTGCCGGTGCTGGGAATCGTGGAGAATATGAGTTACTTCCTCTGCCCCCATTGTGGTGAACGGAGCGAGATATTCAGCCACGGCGGAGCAAGGGCGGCAGCGGCGAGGCTTGGGGTGGCTTTTCTGGGGGAGGTGCCGTTGCATGGGAAGATTCGGGCAGCGGGGGACGAGGGAAGGCCTCCGGCAGGCGGGGAGGACGCGTCTATAGCGAGCCCATTCGCCGAGATCGCGGGAGCGGTGGCGTCGCGGGTGAGCGTGATGAACCTGAAGGGAGCGCAAGGCTGCTAGCGTGCAAGTGCGCAAGCGTGCAAGTGCGCAAGCGTGCAAGTGCGGAAGAGCGGCTGAAGGCCAAAGACTAAGCACTTCGGCAACTGCGAGGGCGAAGAAGCGGCCTGTTCGATTAGTTGTGTGGCGTGTATGAACCGGGGGCAGGGGGAAGCGGTTGCTGTTAGGGATGGGGAGATGCGCAACAACCGCGTGTGTGGGCTAACGAGAATTGCAGGCTGGAGGTCGGTGATTGGATGGATGGTGGCGCTGACCCTGGCTTTGCTTGGCCTGGGATGCAACCGAGCGAAGACCCCCCTCTGGAACCAAGCTCCCGCTCCTCAGCCTGCGGTATCCGCTCCCAGGGCGGCCGAATCTGCTGGGGAGCTCCCTGCATCTTCTACCAACGCTGGTGAACAAGCCGCGAAGGCCGTCACGGCCGCCACGGCGCCCAACAGGCAAGACGAACATCTGCCTCTGGGCGAGATTCGAACGGGAAAGGCAGGAGCGAAAAGGCTGGCCCTGACGCTTGACGTTGGCCCCTGGGCGGAGGTGGGGGTGGCCGAAGCCATCCTGGAGGTGTTGAAGAAGGGAGAAGTGCAGGCTACCTTTTTCTTCTCTGGCAAGTTCGTGGAGAAACAGCCGGGATTCGTGGCAAAGGCGGCTGATTCGGGCCATTACCTGGCCAACCACACCTACTCGCACCCCGACCTGACGAAGGTTAGTCGGGAGGAGATCATCTCGGAATTGGAGAACACGCAATCGCTCCTTGAGAAGGCAGCCGGAAAGGAGATAAGGCCGCTTTTTTTTCGGCCTCCCTATGGCGCCAGCAGTGCAAAAGTTCTCGAGGCAGCGCAGAGCGTAGGTTTCCGCTCGGTGATGTGGACGGTTGAGGCACTCGACTGGCAGAAGGGGGCCACGGTGGAGAAGGTCGTTGCGCGGGTGATGGAGAGAACACGGGATGGCGCCATCATCCTGATGCACATTGACAAGGTTACCATAGAGAGCCTGCCGACCATCCTTGAGAGGCTGAAGGGGGAGGGCTACAGGTTCGTTGGGCTGGAGGAGATTGTTCAAGGGCCGGAAAGGCTTAAGGCTCAGGACTAAGGGCTTGAGGCCTAAGGCTTAAGGCTCAGGACTAGAGGTACTGCTACGGCGGGGGCGAGGTTGCCCAGGTGGGGCCAGAGGGCCGGAGTGTCACCAATCGTTTCCAGTGAGAAGAGTGGTCAGGGAGACCCCTTGCCATAGGGACTGCGGAGGAGCATACTGTTTGGCTGCGAAGAAGGGGCATAAAACTGCTCAACAACAAGGGAAAAAGGAATCATGGATAAAGTCACGATGGCACTGGTGGGATGCGGGTCTATGGCACGGGCGCACCGGGAGGGTCTGGGGAGGCTGTGGGAGGCTGGGCTGAGGGGTTTCGAGGTGACTGCCACCTGTGACGTGGAGGAGGAGAAAGCGAGCCGAATGGCGGCGCAGTTGGAGGCGATACAGGGCAGCCGGCCAAGGGTGTATAAGAATGTGGAGGAACTGCTGGGGAAGGAGAGGGGCCTGGTGGCGGTGGATATATGCGTGGTGCATCGGGATCACCACAGCGTGGCGGTGCCGTGTTTTGAGGCGAAGAAGCACGTAACGATAGAGAAGCCGCTGGGAATAACGCTTAGGGCGGGGAAGTTGATGTTGGAGGCAGCGGAGAAGGCGGGGAGTGTCTTTCAGGTGGCGGAGAACTACCGGCGGTCACCGGAGCACAGGGCGATCAATTGGGCGATCCGGCAGGGGCGGATCGGGAAGCCGAGGATGGTTTACTGGATAGATGCCGGGGAAAGGCTGGGGCACTGGGGGTGGCGAGAAGAGAAGTTTGTGGCTGGAGGGGGTTGGGCGCTGGATGGAGGGGTGCATTTCGCTGACCTGATGCGCTACCACGTGGGAGAAGTAGGCCGGATGTATGCCGAGGTGAGGGCGTTTTGCCCGTTTCGCCGTCCCGAACGGGAGAAGACGGCGGCGCCCACGATCCCGGTGGACCTGGAGGACACCACGGTGGCGATACTCGAATTTGAGAATGGCGCGCTGGGGCAATGGACTTCCACGAGCGCTGCTCCGGGTCAGGGGTTCAGCCGGAGGGTGATCTATGGGGAGGAAGGGTCGGTTGACTTCTCGGACGGGCTCAAGACTAGGTCAGGGGAGGCGCGAACGATAAAGGAGTTGGTGGTGGAGCATCAGAGCGCCATAGGGGAAGAGGAGATGGAGCAGTTCTTTCCGAAGGGAGTAACCGACACGGTATCCACGGAACTGTGGGAGTTCCTGGAGGCGGTGCGAGGGAAGGGGAAGGTGGAAACCGACGGATGGGAGGGGTTTAAGTCGCAGGCAGTGAGCGAGGCGCTTTACGAATCAGAAGCCTTGGGACGGGCGGTGACGCTGGCCGAGGTGGAGAAGCTGGAGGCGGAAGAGTATCAGCGAGAGATAAACGAGGCTCTTGGCTTGTAGAAGAGATGGCAAAGCGAATCTACATAGCGGCGACCCGCCGGAACGAGGGGAAGACGACGGTGTCGCTGGGGCTGATGGGGGCGTTGAAAGCGGCGGGAATGAAGGTGGGGTTCATCAAGCCGGTGGGGCAAAGGTATGTGCAGGTAGGCGACGTTAGCGTTGACGAGGACGCCTACCTGATGAAAGAGGTCTTCCAACTGGACGTGCCGCTGGAGGACTTGGGGCCGGTGGCGGTGGGGAAGGGGTTCACGGCAGGATACATTGACAACCCCTCGGTGATGCCGTTGTGGGAGCGTATTCGCAAGGCCTACGATGGCGTGAGCAAGGGGATGGACATGGTAGTGATAGAGGGAACGGGCCACGCAGGGGTGGGATCAGTTTTCGACCTGGGGAATGCGACGGTGGCCAAGTTATTGGGGGCGAAGGTGCTGCTGATCTCCGGGGGGGGAATCGGGCGACCAATAGACGAGTTGATGCTAAACCAGGCGCTTTTCGAAAAGCAGGGGGTGCAGATCGTAGGGGCAGTAATCAACAAGGTGGAGGAGGAACGGCTGGAGCGAACCCGGGACTACGTGAAAAGAGGATTGGGGCGGCTGGGGATGGAGTTGCTGGGGGCGATCCCGCAAAGGAAGGCACTGAGCAACGCGACGGTGCGGCAGATCTACCAGGAGATGGAGGCAGAACTGATCAGTGGCGAGGAGGAGCTGGACAACACGGTGGAGAAGATAGTGGTGGGGGCCATGGAGCCACACCGGGCGCTAGATTACATGACACGGCGGACACTGGTGATCACTCCGGGGGACAGGGAGGACATGATCCTGGCGGCGATGAGTTCGTGTGCGGCTGGAACGGGAAAGGCGTATTGCGTGGCGGGGATTTGCCTGACGGGAGGGATAAGACCGCACAAGACGGTGATGAGGCTGATCCGGCGATCTTCGATGCCGGTGATGATAGTTCCGGAGGACACCTACTCGGCGGCGAGCCAAATAAGCGACCTGGTGGTCAAGATCAGGCCGAGCGACGTGAAAAAGATTCGCATCGCCGAGATATTGGTGAAGCGATACCTCGACATTGAGGCGCTGCTGAAGCAGATTGATTGAGGTTCGGGAACTTCGGGGACAGTTACCTATGTCCCTGGGGACACAGGTAACTGTCCCCTTCTGTCCTTCCCTTCTGTCCGTCTGGCCCCTTCGCGAGGGAATCGGCCTGATTGACGGGGGAGGGCGAGACCACATAGAATGGGTTAAGCGGGACGGGGCGTAGCGCAGGTTGGTAGCGCGCTGGGTTCGGGACTCAGAGGTCGGCGGTTCAAGTCCGCCCGCCCCGATTCAGTTTCAGGAGAGATACGGAGAGGTGCGCGGGGATAGGGAATTGAAGAGCGAGAAGGAAGTCCGAGACGATATAGTCGAGGTGGGCCGCCGGATGTGGGAGAAGGGGTATGTGGCGGCGAACGACGGGAACATCACCGTTCGGCTTTCGGAGAAGGAGATAGTTGCGACCCCTACCGGGGTGAGCAAGGGATTTCTGAACCCGGAGATGCTGGTGAAGGTGGACACGGAGGGACGGGTTCTGGAGGGAGGATTGCAGCCGTCGTCGGAGATAAGACTGCACCTCATGGTGTATCGGCACAGGGAGGACGTGTGCGCGGTAGTCCACGCCCACCCGCCTACCGCCACTGGGTTTGCGCTGGCGGGAATTGCGCTAGACCGGCCCGCCCTGCCGGAGGTAGTGCTTGCGCTGAAGGCCATCCCGCTGGCGGGGTATGGGACGCCCACGACGGAGGAAGTCCCGAAGACACTGGAGCCGTATTTGCAGGACTATGACGCGTTTCTATTGGCTAACCATGGGACGCTGACGGTGGGGAGGGATGTTTATCAAGCATATTACCGGCTCGAGACGCTGGAGCACTGCGCGAAGATAACATTGGCGGCGAGGAGTTTGGGGAGCGAGCAGAGCCTGGCCCCGGCAGAGGTGCAGAGGCTGTTAGAGATACGGGAGAAGGCGGGGGGCGATTCCAGGGGGCCGTGCCTGGGATGCGGGATATGCGAGGCGAAGGAAACCTCGAGGCAGTTTGTGGAGACTTGCGCGAGCGCGACGCTGGGGAGGGAGGAAGGGTGCGCCAGCAAGATGATGGCGAGTGAGCGGGAAGAGAGCCTGACGGGGGGCGGAATAGGATCACCAACCGGGCGAGGAGCCACCTGCGAGCCGACACTGCTGAGCGATGACGAGTTGAGAGAAATAGTGGCTCGGGTGGCGCGGGAGTTTGTGTCAAAGGATAGCAGGGATCTCAATTCAGTTTGGAGGGAGTGAGGGCGTGCCGGGTAAGGCTGGATTGAGAGTTGAGCCGCGGCAAATAGAGAAGGTTAGAGAGAAGCGGGAATAACCTCGGTCACGCTGAGAAGAGAACAGGAGGTAGACGAAATTGCCATTGCAAGCACTGGGACTGATCGAGACGAAGGGATTCGTGGGCACGGTGGAGGCGGCGGATACGATGTTGAAGGCGGCGAACGTGAAATTGCTGGGGCGGATCAAGGTGGGGGCAGGGCTTAGTTCAGTGATGGTGGTGGGGGACGTGGGGGCGGTAAAGGCGGCGGTGGACGCGGGGGCGGCTGCGGCGCGGAAGGTGAGTGAGGTGATTTCGGTTCACGTAATACCTCGGCCTGACGATCAGACGGGAAAGGTGCTTCCGGGCGGGGGAAAACTGGAGGAGACCAAGGGAGGAGGGAGCGTATAGATGGAACAACAAGCACTGGGTCTAGTTGAGACGAGGGGATATGTTGGGAGCGTGGAGGCAGCTGACGCGATGGTGAAGACGGCGAACGTGGTATTGTCGGGCACGGAGCAAGTGGGTGGAGGGCTGGTAACGGTAATGGTTAGAGGCGATGTAGGAGCCGTGAAGGCCGCGGTGGACGCGGGCGCGGCTGCCGCCCGCCAGGTTGGGGAACTTGTGTCAGTGCACGTAATCCCGCGACCGCATCCGGAGCTGGATAAGATCTTACCGAAGTAGTGGTGGCACCTCAGATTGGTGGCTGCACCGCCGGGAGCGAGGTGAAGGGTCCGGCGAAGGCAGCGGAGACGGAGGGTGGCACGGGCCGGGCTGAGGCTGTGAGCGGGGCCGATGGGCAAGGCAGAGCGGACACCCTCCGGTGGTTGGTGAAACCCAGGGATGCGCAGCGCAGGAGTGCGTCATCATGGCCGTTGAGGAAAGAGAACTAGTTAGCCTCATTGCCGAGCGAGTCCTCGAGATGCTGGGACAGTCAGCAGCAGGCGAGGATAGGAAGAGGGTACCCATAGGGATTTCGGCGCGGCACATCCATTTGTCGAAGGAGGATGCAGCCGTCCTCTTCGGGCCGGAACATGAGTTTCAGATCCGCAACGAACTATATCAGAAGGGGCAATACGCGGCGGAAGAGTCGGTGACCCTGGTTGGGCCGCGGAACGTGATTCGTCAGGTGAAGGTGTTGCTGCCGTTACGGAAGTTCACCCAGGTGGAGGTTTCGCGCACGGATACGATTACGCTGGGGGTTTTGGCGCCGGTGTCAGTGAACGCGGGACCTGGGAAGGGGACAAGGATCTTCATTGCGGGCCCGGCGGGAGTGATAGACAGGGCTGACGCGCTGATTTGTCCGCGGCGGCACATTCACATGTCGCCCGGACAGGCAGGGAATCTGGGGGTGGAGGATGGGCAGGAGGTAAGAGTGAGGCTATCCGGCAAGAGGGCGTTGATTCTGGAGAACGTGATAGTGCGGGTGGCGCCGGATTTTCTCCTCCAATTGCACCTGGATACGGACGAGGCGAATGCCGCGGACGTTGCGTGCGGTGCGGTGGCAACGCTTGTAGATGAGGGGGAAAGACAATGAGGTTGGGGAAGGTGGTTGGAACAGTAGTGGCCACCCAGAAGAACGAAAGGCTGAGGGGCACAAAGTTGCTGATCGTGGAGGATGTAAACCTGAACGGCCAGCCGATGGGGAGTTTCCTGGTGGCGGTGGATGCGGTGGGAGCGGGCACGGGGGAGGTCGTGCTGACCTGCGCCGGCAGTTCGGCTCGTCTAACGGACGTGACGAAGGATGCGCCGGTGGATGGAACCATAATCGCGATCGTGGAGACGGTGGAGGTGGAGGGCGACGTCCGTTACAATAAGGAAAAGCCAATGCCTGGGGAAGGAAGCGAGCGGCGAAGCAGGCCAGGGAGAGCTGGGGGCTAGTTCAAAGATGTATCTTGGAAGGATACTGGGCTCGGTAGTGGCCACTATCAAAGTGCCCAGCATTATGGGGGTGCCGTTGCTGGTGATGCAGCCGTTGGACGAGGAACTTCGCGCGGTGGGACAAGCCATCGTAGTGGCGGACGGGATAGGGGTGGGGAGAGGGGAGATAGTTTTCTGGGAGGGGGGCCGAGAGGCGCCGCTGGCGTTGGCAGAGACTTGGGCGCCAGTTGATGCGGCGGTGGTGGGGATAGCGGATTCGATCGGAAAGGTATCGCAGCGCAGGGGGAGACGACGGGGATGAAGATTGGGCGGGTTGTAGGGAACGTAGTGTCAACGATAAAGCAGGAATGCTTTCGGGGAGTGAAGCTTCTATTGGTTCAGCCCCTCGACATTAACGGGCGTGCGGCGGGGCAGGCGCTGGTGGCGGTGGATGCCGTAGGGGCAGGCTCAGGGGAGGACGTGATCGTGGTGGAGGAAGGAAAGGCGGCGGCGGACGTTTTGGAGAAAACAGGCGCGCCCATCCGGACGGTGGTGGTGGGCATCATAGACGAGGTCAAGTTGGATAGAGGATGATGGCGGAGAGTCCAGATATAGAGAGACTGGTAACGAGAGTCGTGGAGGAGGTGCGCAGGAGGCTGGGTCAGGAGGGAGACCCAGGTGCTCGGCCGGAGAAAACTGCGGGGGCAGGGCGGCAACTACCAGGGGATGCGGGCGGGCCGGCGGGGCGGAAACTGGCGGTGCTTTTCACCGGCGGACACGTGGGGTTGGAGGAGGGAATAGTCCAGGCGATGGCTCTGGGGAGGGCCGGTTGGGGGCTGGAGGTGGTGCTCAGCCCTCGGGCGGAGGAACTGTTTGGGAAGGAGCGGTTCGCCTCATTGCGGGAAGTAGGACGAGTAGTCGGGGCGGGAGAGGTGAAGAGCACGCTTGACCTGTTGCAGGGAGTCAAGGGGCTGGCGGTGCCGGTGCTGACCCGGAACACTGCCACCAAGGTGGCGCTGCTCATCACAGATTCGCTGGCGACGAACTTGATTGTGCAGGCCCTGGCGATGGGGAAGCCGGTGGTGGCGGCGAAGGAGGCGGCGGACCCGACCGCAGCGCTGTGCGCCTGCGTGGGGCTGGCAACGGCGCCTCCGGCGATAAATCGGATGATGGAGGCATACTTCCGAAACCTCGGTGAATTGGGGTTGGAACTGGTGAGCGTCTCCGACCTGGCGAAAACGATGACGACGAGACTGGGCAGGAGCGGTCTGGCGGGGGAAGGTCTCCGTGGTTCGGGCACACCTGAGTTGGCCGCGGGTCCGAAGGGGCGCGGCCGGAGCGTGGTCACCGAGGGAGACCTGGCGGGGATGGCTGCCGGCGAACGTTTGACGGTTCCGGCAGACGCGATCGTGACGGCGCTGGCCCGGGAGTATGCAGAGCGCCGAGGAATTGAACTGCGGAGGGAGTGATGACTTCGGGCACGAGCATGAGCCCGGTTAAGGGGTAGCGTTTTCATTCTGGTTGGTTGGCGAAGGTGGGATCAGGCGAGAGGAGCAAAATCCAGAGGTGTCCTGATGGCTATAGATAGGCAAAGGTTGGAACGAATCGTGGCGGACGTGCTGAAGAGCGCGGGAACGGCGGGAGCCGGCACGCCGGCAGAAGTGACATTCCAGAGCGGGGAATCGGACGGCCTGTTTGAGACGATGGAGGAGGCGGTGGAGTCCGCCTTTGTCGCTCAGAAAGAGCTGGCGGCGTTGAGCCTGGACAAGAGGGGGGAGATAATCACTGCGATGCGGCGGGCCGGGGAGGAGAACGCCGAGGCTTTGGCTAAGAGCGCCATCGCCGAGACCAGGATGGGACGAGAGGAACACAAGAGGCTGAAGAATCTTCTTGCCGCGACCAAGACGCCTGGGATGGAGGATCTGCCGCGGCGACTGAAGGTGGGGGCCAACGGCTCGCTACTGGAAGATGGCGGGCCTTTTGGGGTAATCGCCGCGATCACGCCGGTTACCAATCCAACCTCAACGGTGATAAACAACAGCATCAGCATGGTCTGCGCGGGCAACTCGGTGGTGTTCTGCCCACACCCTCAGGCGCAACGATGCACTAGCGAGGCCATGGTGGTCATGAACCGAGCGATTCAGAGCGCGGGCGGACCGCCTAACGTGTTGACGTCGGTGAGGGAATCCAGCCTGCGGTCAACAGTGGTGGCGATGAAGCACGAGAAGACCGCGCTGGTGTGCGCGACGGGCGGTGGGGCGGTGGTGAGGGCGGCCTTAGAAAGCGGCAAGAAGGCGATCGCGGCCGGCCCCGGCAATCCTCCGGTCTTGGTGGACGAGAACGTGGACGACATGAGGAAGGTGGCTCGGGACATCGTGGAGGGCGCCTACCTCGACAACAACATGCCCTGCACGGACGAGAAGGAGATAATCGTGCTGGATAAGGTGGCGCCGGAACTGATCCGCGAACTAAAGAATCATGACGCACACCTGATTTCCCCGTCGGAGGAGCCAAGGATGACTCGAACCATCGTCCAGGACGGGAAGATAAACCGGGCCTTCATAGGGCAGGACGCCGCCGACATACTGGGCGAGTGCGGCATAACGGCACCCGCGAGCACGAAGATCGGGTTCTTCGAGACGGACGCGAACCACCCCCTGGTTCAGGAAGAGCAATTACTGCCGATCATTCCGCTGGTGAGGGCGAGAAGCTTCTCACAGGGGGTGGAGATAGCCTGCCGGGTCGAGCATGGTTTTCAGCACACGGCAGTCATTCACTCAGCGAATATCCAACGAGTTACCGAGTTTGCTCGGGCGATAAAGTGCACTGTATTCGTGGCGAATGCTCCTTCCTATGCCTGGGCTGGGAAGGAGGGTGAGGGGTGGACGACTCTGACGATTGCCGGCCCCAGCAGCGGGGAGGGGCTGACTTCGGCCCGGACCTTCACACGAAGGCACTATCTGATAGTCTCTGGGGCTCTCAATCCTTTCGCGCGAGCGGGGTAGGCTCTTGGATTTAGTCAGCCTTGTTCGCGGGGCGGGAGTGGTGGGGGCTGGAGGGGCAGGATTTCCGACCCATCTCAAACTTCAAGGCGCGGCGGAGGTTCTGATTCTGAACGGCTGCGAGTGCGAACCGCTTGTCAAGGCCGACCAACAACTCCTGCTTCACAAGGGGGATGAAGTGCTGAACGGGTTGGGGAGGGCAGCCGGACAGGTGGGGGCGGAAAGGGTGGTGATCGGGGTCAAGGGGAAGAACAAGGCGGTTGCGGCGGCGATTGAGCCTCTGGCCCGAGAGAAGAGGATGGAGGTTGTCCTGCTGGGAGACCACTATCCGGTTGGGGATGAGCACGTTCTGGTCAGGGAGGTGACGGGGCGGGCGGTTCCACCGGGCGGCATACCCTTGAACGTTGGGGTCTTGGTTCTTAACGTGGAGACAACCCTCAACATTGCGAATGCGGTTTCGGGCCGACCGGTGATCGAGAAGTTTGTGACCGTGTCGGGTGCGGTGCGGCGGCCGTGCACGTTGCGGGTGCCGGTGGGAACCTCAGTTGGAGATTGTGTTTCAGCCGCGGGGGGGCCCAGCAACGATGACTATGTGCTGGCACTGGGGGGGCCGATGACGGGAAGCTTCACCAGGGACACGGGGCTGCCGGTGGACAAGAGAACAAAAGCGATCGTGGTGATGCCGGCCGCCAACAACGTGGCCCAGAAGGCCTTCCTGTCCTTGAAGGCAATGACGCAACGGACCGGGTCGGCCTGCTGTCTGTGTCGCGCCTGCACTGACCTTTGCCCCCGGTATCTGTTGGGTCACCCAATAGAGCCACACCAGGTGATGAGAGCAGTGGCGCACTTTGCGCTGGCGGATATTGACCTGTTGAAGATGGCGCTGCTTTGCTGCGAGTGCCGCGTGTGCGACAAATATGCTTGCCCGATGGATCTGACGCCCGGGGCGGTGATGGGGGAGATAAAACGAAGCCTTTTGGCCAGGGGAGTGAAGGCGAGGTGGGAACTGCGAGACTGGGGTCCGACTTTGGAGGGGCGGCGGGTTCCGACCGGGCGCCTGGTGGGACGGCTGGGGCTGAGCGGTTTCGACGTGGAGGCTCCCCTCTTGGCCAAACCAGTTGAGCCCAGAAGAGTGGCGCTGCCATTGCGCCAGTACGTGGGCGCGCCCGCCCGTCCGCTAGTCAGGGTGGGAGATCAAGTGAAGGCGGGAGATATGGTGGCGGAAGTGGGAGGAAGGGACGTAGGGGCGCACGTCCATGCGAGCATCCAGGGCATGGTGAGCAAAGTAAACTCCGCGATAACCATCGAGGCAGGCTAGGGAGGTAAGAGTTTGGCACAGGAGAGCGCAATAGGACTGCTCGAGTTTGGCAGCGTCTCGAGGGGGCTGCAAGCCACCGACGCCATGCTCAAGGCTGCGGAGGTTGAACTTCTCCTGGCGATGCCGGTATGTGCGGGCAAATTCGTCAGTTTGGCAGCCGGTTCGGTAGCGGCGGTAACGAGCGCGGTGGCAGCGGGAGAGAGGGCGGCGGAGGGACAGGTTCTCGACCAGCTCATCCTGGCGAACGCCCACCCTCAATTGTTCCCGGCGCTGACGGGCACGACCCAGGTGGAGAAGGTTGAGGCCATAGGGATCGTAGAGACCTTCACGGTGGCAGCCTCGCTGCTGGCGGCGGACGCGGCGGTGAAGGCGGCGAACGTGACGTTACTGGAGATTCGAATTGCTCGGGGCCTGGGCGGAAAGGCCTATATCATCCTTACCGGGACGGTAAGCGCAGCTGAAGCGGCGGTTTCGGCGGGAAGCGTGCCGGTGGAAGAGCGGGGACTCCTGGTGCATCGCACCGTGATAGCGTCACCTCATCCCGACCTGGTTCGCTTCCTGATCTAGGGTGAAGGGAAAAAGCTCCCCGACCTTGGCGAGACGACTGGGAGCCTGTCAACCACCTGGTTCGAGCCTAGCTCATGGACATGACGCCCTGGATTATGGCGATGAGGGGCAGGTACATGGAGATGGTGATGAACCCGATCATGCCACCGAGGACAACGATGAGGGCGGGCTCGAGGGCAGCGGTCATTCCTTCAACAGCGACCTCCACGTCCTTTTCATAAAAGTCTGCTATTTTGTCCAGCAATTGGGCGAGGGCGCCGGTCTCCTCCCCCACCGCTACCATGTGCGTTACCATGGGAGGAAAGAGGCCACTGGCTTCGAGGGGAGGGGCGATCTCGTCGCCCTCGCGGATGCTGGCCCTGGCCCTCATGACTGCATCGGCCACGATCTGATTGCCCACAGTGCCGGCCACGGTTTCCATTGCCTGCAAGATTGGCACGCCGCTCTGCAGGAGGGTGGAAAAGGTGCGGGCGAACCTGGCGATGGCTACTTTCTGAGAAAGTTTACCGAAAATGGGGATGTTGAGCAGAATGAAATCTCGCGTCCTGGTGCCGATCTTGGTGCGAATAGCGGCGCGGTAAACTGAGAGAAGCACCAGAACCCCGATCACCATTATCAGCATGTTGGGGACGCCGTGGGTTTGCCCGATGAAGAAGTGGCTCAGGCCCATGAGAAAGGCGGTGGGCCTAGGCATCTGTTTGACGCCGAAATCCTTGAAGAGGGCGACGAACTTGGGGAGAATGAAGACAACCATGCCAGTGCAGACGCCAAATGCGATGGCGATTACTACGATCGGGTAGGTCATCGCTCCCTTTATCTTGCGGCGCAACTCGACATCCTTCTCGAGGAATCCTGCCAGCCTCTCCCAGACCTCCTCCATGACGCCACCGACCTCGCCCGCGTAGATGAGACCGAGAGCAAGACGAGAGAAGACCTTTGGATGGTTCCTCATCGCTCGCGATAAAGATGAGCCCCCTTCCACCTCACCCTGCATATCCCTGAGGACATATTTCAGTTTCGCGCTGCTGGTCTGCTTTTCCATGACGGCCAGGGCCCTGACCAGGCTGACGCCGGCGCCCAAGAGGGTGGAGAACTGCCTGCCAAATATGGCGAGGTCCCGCATGGTTACTCGCCCCATGCTGGCCAGGAAACTGCCTTTTTGGCCTGGACGAGCACTCTGGCGAGTGACCGCGCTGACGAAGAGACCTCTCTCCCTGAGCCTCCTGACCAGAGATTCCTGGGTCTCGGCCTCGGACGTTCCTTTTACTTCTCGGCCCGCGCCATCGCGAGCCACATAAGCGAAAACAGCCAACTTGTTCGCCCCCTTTCTAGGCCACCGATCCTATGCTAAGGATTCCCAACCAATGGCCCTTGCAACACTATGATATCCTGAAGGTCCACTTTCCCTGAAGGATCTTCTTGAATTCGTCAAGGTTCACGCATCGTTCCATTGCCACATCCTGGGAGATGGTGCCGCTCCTGCAGAGCTCGGCGAGGGTCTGATCCATGCTTATCATTCCTTCATCCATGCTGGTCTGGAGGATGGTGGGGATCTGGTGAGCCTTGCCCTCTCGAATGAGGTTCCTGACGGCGGGGTTCGCTATCATTATCTCCATGGCTGCAATTCTTCCTGCCGTCCTGGCGCGAGGGAGCAACTGCTGGGAGAGAACGGCGACGAGATTGTTGGCAAGTTGGATTCTGACCTGGCCTTGTTTTCCGGCCTCAAAACTGTCCACAATCCGGTCAACGGTGCTGGCAGCGGTATTGGTGTGGAGGGTGGTAAGAACCAGATGGCCTGTCTCGGCAGCGGTAACGGCCAACTGTATGGTTTCGAGATCCCTCATTTCGCCGACCATGATGACGTCGGGGTCTTCCCGCAAGGCGGCGCGCAGGGCATTGGAGAACTCCTTGGTGTCATGGCCAAGTTCCCTCTGGTTAACAATGCTCATCCGATGGCTATGCAAATACTCGATGGGGTCTTCGATGGTTATTATGTGGCAGCTTCTCTCCAGGTTGATCTGATGGATCATCGCTGCGAGAGTGGTGGACTTGCCGCAACCGGTGGGGCCGGTTGCGAGGATCAAGCCTCTCGGTTTGCGGGCCAGGTCCTCCAGGATGAAGGGCAATTCCAACCCCCGGATCGTCGGAATGTCCGTGGGAATGAGGCGGAAGGCGGCGGCTACCGCGCCTCGGTCTCGGTAGAGGTTTACCCGGAAGCGGGCCTTATCCAGCAACTGATATGAAAGGTCGAGTTCGAGGGTGAGCTCGAAACGTTCAATCTGGGCATCGGAGAGGATCTGGTAGACCATGCGCTGCAAGGTGTCGGGCTTGAACTTCTCATAGTTCATGGGCTTGAGTTGGCCATCCACCCGCATGATAGGTGGGATGCCCACGGCCATATGAAGATCGGAGGCCTTCGACTGTATGATGATTCCGAGGAGTTCATCCAGATGGACGATCTCCAGGGACTTGGGCCTGGTTACGGCGCGAGAAACGGGGGACTGGCGGAGACCTTGCAGGGTCTCGGCGCTCAGGCCGGTTTCGGTTTTCGGCCCGTTCAAGGGATCGGATGGGACGGTTAGCATAGCCGGTATTAGTTCCTTTTGTTCCCTGGCCAGACTACTCCTAGTCTACCCCAGCGGTAAACACCACCCTGGCCACCTCCTCCGGGGTGGTGATGCCCATTCTGACTTTTTCGAATCCATCTTCCTTAAGAGTTCTCATGCCGGTGGCGCGGGCAGCTTCCGCGACGTCGGCCAAGGGGGCGCGGCGCACGATAAGTTCGGCTATGTCCTGAGTTACATGCATAAACTCAAATATGCCGATCCTTCCTTTGTAGCCGGTATAGCGGCAGCGCTCGCAGCCCTCTCCCCGAACGAAGTCAGGCTTCCCGTCGTCCTTGGCCGAGTCGTAGCCGAAGACGGCCAACATCTCCTCCGGGGGATCGTAGGGAACCTTACAGAAACCGCAGACTTTGCGTCCTAATCTCTGGGCCAGCACACCGACAAGAGTGGCGGCGACGAGGTAAGGTTCAACTCCTATATCCACCAGACGAGTTATGCTGGCAGGGGCGTTGTTGGTGTGCAGGGTGCTGAGAACGAGGTGACCGGTGAGGGAAGCCTGGATGGCAATTTCGGCGGTTTCGAGGTCTCGGATTTCGCCGACCATGATGATGTCGGGGTCCTGGCGAACGAAAGCCCTCATGGCCGTGGCGAAGGTTAGGCCGGCGCGGCTATTGACCGCCACCTGATTTATGTTTGGGAGTTGGTACTCGATGGGGTCCTCGATGGTCATGATGTTTTTCTCCACCGAATTGATGCGGGAGAGGATGGAATACTGGGTGGTGGTCTTGCCGTGGCCGGTGGGACCGGTGGAAATGATCATCCCGTTGGGCTGGACGATAAGTCCTTCCAGTTGGTGCATGGTGTGGGGAAGGAAGCCCAACTTTTCCAAGCCGATGAGGGCCGCGGATTGGTAGAGGATGCGCATAACCGCCTTCTCTCCGTAGAGGGTGGGGACGGTGGAGACCCGCATATCATAGTATTGGCCATCCTGGCGAACGCTGACCCTGCCGTCGAGGGGCACGCGCCTTTCAGCGATGTTCATGTCGGACATGATCTTTATCCTGGAGAGGAGGGGCAGATGGATATACTTGGGCAGTTGCATTATCTCGTAGAGGACGCCGTCTATGCGATACCTGACCCTGACCCGCTGCCTTCCCGGCTCGATGTGAATATCGCTGGCTCCCTCCTTGATGGCCTGTTTGATGAGGGTATTGCACATCCTGACGACGGGACCGGTTTCGTGGAGTTCAGGCTCTCCGCCCTCCATGCCGGCCATGTCGTCCTGGGGGGTCTCCACGCCCCCGCCGGGCATCTTCATCTCGGCAGGGCTGGCACCTCTGGCCTTGCCGACCTCTTTCACGGTGGCGTCAAAGTCCTCCCGGACAATGCCATAGTAAACGGCATCAATGGCTTCTTTTACGGAGGTAGCGGCTGCAGCGGCTGGGTGAATTGGGACGCCACAGCGGTTTCTGAGGTCATCCCTGGCTACCACGTCAGTGGGGTCTGCCATGACTATGACCAGCCCTCCGTCTTCATGGCGGCGGAGAGGCAGCACAGTGTAACGGTAAACGAGATCAGTGGGAACGATGTTGAGCACCTTGGTGTCAGGAGCTGTCTTAGCCAAATCCACCACTGGTATGTTGAGCTGCTCGCCTAAAGCAACAGCCACATCCTGTTCCGAGGCGTAGCCCAAATCAACCAGGATCTTTCCGATTCTGTCGGTGCTGCCCTTGCGGACTTCGATGGCTTCATTGAGCTGTTGCTGAGTGATGGCACCCCTGTCCAGAAGGATTTCACCCAGTAACCGCCTAGCTCTTCGCATGGCTTTTCACCCCTGAAACACTAGAAAGATAAAGGTCAATGCTGGAAATGATCGCTTTGCCGGCTCGACCTTTCGCAGAAACTCGCTGCAGCTCGGGAGCGTTCATGGTTGCAAAGCCTCCAGGAGCGCCCGTCGCATCACGTCGAGGGGTGGCTTCCGGCCGGTCCATATCTCCAGCGCCATTGCACCCTGATGGACCAACATTCCCACTCCATTTATGGTCTTCAGCCCCTTCTGGGCCGCCGAGCGAAGAAAACTGGTAAAAGGCGGGTTGTATACAACATCCACTGCCAGGGTTAGACCGGTCAGCTCCTGCCATGGCAAAGGCGGCTCCTCGCGGACGTTGGGAGCCATGCCGAGGGAGGAACAGTTGATCACCACGTTGGGGCCTCCTGCCAGCGTCTTCAGGGCCTCTACCGTCAGGGGAAGGGCAGTGGCCAGTTCCCTGCCGGCCCTTTCGTTAAGGAAGTCGGCCAATCTATGAGCGGCCGGGACGGTCCTGTTGGCCACCCAAATTCTCTCCGCTTCGGCTTTCAATACGGCTATTCCCACCGCCTTCGCTGCCCCACCGGCGCCTAATATTAACACCCGGGCGCCCTTCACGTCCACGCCTTCTTCCTGCAAGTTTCGGAGGAAGCGCTCGACGTCAGTATTCCAGCCCACAAGTCGGCCGGGCGCGACCTGAATTGTATTCACCGCCCCAACGAACTGGGCGTCCGGGGTGATTTCGTCAAGATACTTCACTATTGTCTGCTTATGAGGAATCGTTACATTCAAGCCTCTCAGCCCGAGGGCTGCCGCTGCCTTAATGACCTCCTCAAGATGTTCGCTCTCCACGCGGAAAGCGAGGTAGCACCAATCGAGACCCATCTCTGCCAGCGCAGCGTTGTTCATCTGCGGCGAACAGGAATGCTCCACCGGGCATCCGATGACTCCTACCAGCTAGGTTTTACCCGTAATTTGCATTCTCTAAACCAGTCATTCCTTGTCCAAGTCGCCTTTCTGAGGGTCGAAATTCAAACTGGGCGTCCCTCGGCGCCTGGAGCTTCGAAAGGATTTCGGAGCCGCAACAACCTGGTGAACAATCTCTCCATCTTTCTGACAAAGCGGGTAGTGATAAACTCGACTGGAGAGATAGGCCTGACCCAGAGGGTTAAGGCTCCGACCCGTTTTCCTCCGAGAACGTCGGTGAACAACTGATCGCCTATGACGGCGGTTGTCTGCGGGGTGGTGGCGAGGAGGCGCATGGCTTTTCGGAACCCGCTTCTCCTGGGCTTCCAGGCAGTGGAGACATGATCTACGCCCAGGTCGGCTGCCATGGCTGCCACCCTGGCGGGCCGGTGGGCATTTGAGACGATGCAGATGCGAAATCCGGTTTGCTTGGCAGCCTCGACCCAGGCACGAACCGGATCGGATATCTGTTTTTCGTTCCAGGGGGCGAGGGTGTTGTCCAGATCCACGACGAGGCCAACAATGCCCTTCTGTCTGAGGGCTTGCAGGGGGATGTTTTCCACGCGGTCGGCGAGGGCGTCGGCCGTCAGGTATCGGCGTATTCCCACGGCTATCCTCCTGCGGCTCGATGTTCCCGAAGAGTGCGCGAGAAGACGTGCGAGCCGTCTGGGCGGGCGACGTAATAGAGGAAGTCACTCTCTATTGGGTTGAGGACGCTGCGGATGGAGTCCAGGCCTGGATTGCAGATGGGGCCGGGGGGGAGGCCGGGGTGAAGGTAAGTATTGTAAGGGGAATCAACCTTCAGGTCGGAGTAGGAGAGCCTGGCTTTATGGCGGCCGAGGGCGTATTGAACGGTGGCATCACATTCCAGTTTCATCATTTTGCGAAGGCGATTGAGGTAAACGCCAGCGATGAGGGGACGCTCTTGGGGCAGTTTGGCCTCCCTTTCCACCATGGAGGCAAGGGTTATCACCTGGGGGAAGGAGAGGGAGGAGCGCAGGAACTCGGACTGAAGAGGATGGTAGGCCTTTCTCTCGAAGTTGGCGAGCATCCTGGCCACCACGGTCTTAGGCTCGGAATCCGGCTCGAAGCGGTAGGTGTCGGGGAAGAGGTAACCCTCCAAACTACCATCTGGCAGGGGAAAAGAAACGGTGTTGGGCTCAACACTCTCCCGCCGGGCGGCCGCCAGGAACTCCTCTGGGCGGAGGATGAGGCCATCCTGCATTGCCTGAGCGATTTGGGGAATGGAATAGCCCTCCGGGATGGTCACGACGACGTCCTTGAGACGCCGATCGCCGGAGACGAGGGAGGAGATGATTTGGGGCGTGGATAAGGAGGGACTGAGGAGGTGGACGCCAGTCCTGAACCTATTGTCCACGCCCTTCAGGCGGCTCAACAGGCGGAAAGCGGTCTCGCTGCGAATCAGATACTTTTCTCTGAGGGCGACCGCCACATCTTTGGCGCTGGCGCGGGCGGGGACGTGGAATGAGACCTCGGTCTTGCCGCCGCGGGGGCCCAAGAGCCACAAGGCACAAATCACCAGGATAGTCAAGATGCCGGCGAGCACGGCCACCGCCTTCGACCGGGGCATTCGGCTGCCTTTTGGCAACGCCGCGGGGGGGCCCGAGGCGGCCGGCGCTTGGATCGAAACGGTTTCGGGGGAGGCTGGCTCAGAGCTCAAGCCCTGGGGAGTAACGTCCGGGGGTCTTTCTCTCTGGCGGTCAAGGTAGGACTGGAGGATGAGGGCAGCCGCCACCTTGTCCACCCGTCGGGCTCTTTCCTCTCGGGTGAGGCCACCGGACCTAAGGGCCTTATCCGCCTGGCTGGTGGTCATCCTCTCGTCCCAGGTGACAACCGGTAGGGAGAGGACAGCTTCCAACCGTCGAACAAAGTCGGCGGCGGCCTGAGTCGAGGTGGAGCCAGACCCGTCGAGGCGAGTGGGCAAGCCAACGACTACCCCAACGGCGCCGAGGGAATTGGCCAAATTCGCGACATACACCACATCTTCCTCCAGGCCCTGGGAGGGTCGAACTTCCAACGGGGTGGCCAGGACGGCACCGGGATCGCTCCGGGCAATCCCCAGACGGGCAATGCCGAAGTCAACGCCCAGCCAGAGTCCCCTGGTCACACTTTCAACTCCTCTTGAAGGCGGGCCCTGAGATCCGCCAGGGCCGGCAGGAGACGGGAGGCATCCCTGGCAGCCCCCGTGGCAAAAAGTGGGCGTCCGCCTCCCTTGCCGCCGGCAGCTCCCGCGACCTGCGCAACTATCTTGCCTGCGTGGAGGCCATGCTGGGTCAACTCGGGGGAGAGTTTGCAGACCAGCGGCAGGCTGGCCCCAGCCCGTGCAGCCAGAAGCACTAATGAAGGGGCGGTCTTCTCGCTCACCTGATCGCAAAGCTGCTCCAGGAAACGGTGATCCACAGTTTCCAGATTCTCTATGACGAGGCGAAATGGGCCAGCGGAGAGGGCATGGCTGGCGAGGCTGTCGGCCAACTGGGCGGCAGTTGCCGAGCGGTAACGTTCGAGTTCGGCGGTGACTGACTGGAGGGAATCGGTGAGCGCAACGATCTTGGCAGCCACCTCATCCTTGGAGGAGGCCTGCACCAACTCCACGAGCCCTTTCCAGCGGTTTTCGTCGTCAATCCAGGCCCTTCTTGCGGCGTGGCCGGTTAGGGCGGTGAGGCGGCGGAGGCCGGCGCCGATGCTACCCTCGGAAAGAAGGCGGAGGCAGCCGATCTGACCGGTGGAGGAGACGTGGGTTCCGCCGCAGAGTTCTTTGCTGAAATCGGCAACCTGGACAACCCGCGCCAAGGAACCGTATTTCTCGCCGAAGAGGGCGATTGCGCCGGAGGCGCGGGCCTTATCGAGGGTCATGACCTGGGTAACCACGGGGCTATCTTCCAGGATTCGTTCGTTGACCATGGCCTCTATCTCTTCGATTTGCTGAGGCGAGGGCGATCCGAAGTGGGAGAAATCAAAGCGGAAGGAGTCTGGTTGAACGAGAGATCCCGATTGGGCAACGTGGTGGCCGAGCAGATTCCGCAAGGCGTAATGAAGGAGGTGAGTGGCGGTGTGGCTGCGCTGGAGGGCAGCGCGGCGGGCGGCGTCCACCTTTGCCTCGAGGATATCGCCTTCATGAAACTCTCCCTTGAGCAGGCGGCAACTGTGGACG
>Ga0315294_10001655_pt1 | contig 24327 bp, 20 predicted proteins | sample YL17G13_40_MG_FD_203626 | JGI IMG/M metagenome (GOLD analysis project Ga0315294, IMG submission 203626) | Sediment microbial communities from Yellowstone Lake, YNP, Wyoming, USA - YL17G13_40 | ecosystem: Environmental > Aquatic > Freshwater > Lake > Sediment | place: USA: Wyoming | collected...
CCCACCTATTACTGTCTAACAGGCACTCCCGCAGAACCCTACCGTTATTATTTGAATTATACAGGATGTGGCAACAGTCTTAATCTCGCTAATCCCCATGTCATTCGATTTGTCATGGACTCCCTTCGTTATTGGGTTGAGGTGATGCATGTTGACGGGTTTAGGTTTGACCTTGCATCGGTCTTAGGCCGCGAAAATGGATTCTTCCAAAAATCGGCTTCTTTTTTTGATGCAATCTCACAAGATCCTATTCTGAACAGGGTGAAGCTAATTGCCGAACCATGGGACATCGGGACCTATCAAGTGGGGAACTTCCCTGTGGACTGGTCTGAATGGAATGGAAAATTCAGGGATACGATAAGAAGATTTGGCAAAGGCGATGGAGGACAGGTAAGGGATCTCGGTTGGAGATTGACAGGATCTGCTGATCTATATAGAGATGACGGAAGGTCTGCCTATAACAGTATCAACTTCATCACCTGCCACGACGGTTTCACACTCCATGATCTTGTCTCATATAATAACAAACATAACGAAGCCAATCTCGAAGATAACCAGGATGGTTCGAATGACAATAACTCATGGAACTGCGGAGTCGAAGGAGAAACCGATGATATCCATATCATCAATCTTAGAAAACAGCTTGTAAAAAATTATGTCTGTTATCTCCTTTTTTCATGTGGTACGCCAATGATCCTTGGCGGCGACGAATTCATGAGAACTCAGAGGGGTAATAATAATGCTTACTGCCAGGATAACGAGATCAGTTGGTTTCAGTGGGATGAGGTAAAGAAGAATTGGGACATTCTCGATTTTTTCAAGAGGGCGATTGCCTTTGAAAAAAGATATACGATACTTCAGAGGAGAAAATTCTTCCTCGAAACGGATTTAGATGCGGACCATATCCCTGACCTTACATGGTTTGGAAAAGATCTCGGAAAACCTTTCTGGGATGACCCTGAACTGCGCACCTTATGCTATCAGATTGACGGAGGCGAAGAAAGATCCGAACTGGGTGATTATCATCTCTTTTTTATTTTGAATGCTGATTGTAATTTACAATCGATCAGACTCCCTGAACTTACAAAGGGCAAGCAATGGTACAGGGTGATCGACACAAGCCTTAAGAGCGGGGAAGACTTTCTTGACGTCGGCAAGGAGATGAGGATCAATCCTCCCGATCATTACCTCGCCAATCCGAGAAGCACCATCGTGCTCATAGGAAAATGAACACTTCAATGTAGAACCCCTAACCTTATATACCCGACTGAAATTGATCCATCCATTATGGCCAACTTTTTTATGGATGCCTTTCTTTCAAAATATTGGGAAGTGTCCCCATCTTGAAAAAAGCTCTGACCCATCCCCTTTAAGCTTCTTTTTCCCCCCTTCGCCGCATTAAACCTTCCATTTCTTCCCGCTCTCTCTTCCGTAAATTTTTAATGAAATCCTTAATCTGCTGGTCCGTTCTAAGCTTTGATCGGTCGTATCGTTCATAATGGGTCATTTCAGCGATTTTCCTTGGAAACCTGGGCCCTAATTGATAGGCTGGGTAGCCCACCGCCATCATGTCATAGATTTTAAACTCTTTGGGGATATTAAGAAGTTCTTTCAAATTATCCTCCATTACACTACCCGCAGCGGAAATCCATTGAGAACCCAAACCAAGGGATTTAGAAGCAAGTTGCATGCATAAAAAAGCACTGGCTAAGTTAGAGATAAACACCTCGGAGCCCCATTTCTGATAAATAGTCAATGGGAAAGCCTCGTTAGTTCGAGGATCACCAAATAAAAGGATAAACACCGGGGCACTTTTAAAACCTGGCTCTCGCATCTCCATTTCCAATACAGGTATCCTGAGCTCTTTTTCCCGTGTGAGTTCTGCTTGCCGGAAAGGTTTTATAGATTCCACGAAAAGATCTGCAATTCTGTCCTTGATCTCTTTTCTTTTAATGACAATAAATTCCCAAGGTTGAGAGTCGCCGCCAGAAGGAGCCCACCTCGCAGTTTCGATAATTTTTTGAACGTATTCATCCGGAATTGGATCGGGTTTGTAGGCTCGAATACTTCTTCTCGATTTAAGTAAGTCAATAAAATTATCGATATTCATGAATGCCTCCTTTCTCAACTTCGTCTGAGCTTCAAATTAACACAAACGACGAAGTTGGCTCTTAAGAAATATTCTTTTTGTTCAATTCGGCAAATGCGTTCAAAGTGGAAAGAATACTTTTTACATTCACGAGGTAAGCGCTGCATTGGATGCCGTTGCCCCGATGGTATTTGCCAAAATCCTTTCCAAAAAATTTATAGACATGGCAGGTCAAAAAAATGTTGATCGATGGATCCAGGAGTTGATGAGACGTGTATCCATAGTCTTTGCCCCAGTGTTCCCAATTGATCTGCCCTAGACCATAATCGCCGGTTTCCTTATTGATGCTCTTCTCCTTGAAACCACTTTCGGCCATGATGAGCGCAATGATTTCCAGGGGGTTCACCCCATATTTTTGCGAAGCATGGCTGATCAATCCTGCATACCTCAAAACTTTACCTTCGGGAAGCTGATTGTCGGTGATCAATCGGATCATATTGGCTAGATGCAAAACCTCTTTTACGTTGGAGTCACGGCTGGATTTTGTGAAAGAAAGAAATTCCCTTATTCCAACTGGAAAGTCGATTCGCAGGCTCTTTTGGGCAAAAGGCGAAATATATTCCAGCAGAAAGACAACGGCGATGGCAACGATGAAAACCAGTTTGGCCCCTTCCAGGATGGCGTGGAGCATCATCCTTTTTTTGAATCTCAAGTAAAAGTCGCTGGCCGAACTACACGGAATCAACATGATGTTGAAAAGCTTCATATCCCTTCCTCCTCCTAAAGAATTTCCACCCCAATCAAAAGACAAGAAAATCCACAATGGTTCAAAACAATTTAATAGGAACTTAAAGCCGAAGAGAAATTATCTATGATTAAAATGCTTATTTGATGATCGGATGAGATGAAGCGAAGTATAGCACAAAACTTTCGGATGTCAAATCTTAAAAACCGCTAGTGAACAATCATCCCCTTTTTCCTACATATTTCTTATTGCAAGATTAAAGACCGGACTCTTCATCCTTTCCAGTCAGTGCTAAGGAAACCTGAGGTGTTGGAAATGGGTTAATCTTCAGATGTGATCAATTATGGAGTCGAATCCCATGCATTGGTTCAAGCAGTTAGCCATGTGTTTCGGAGGTGAAACTCGGGTGTGAAATAGACCAATCTTCAGTTGGAATCAATAGCAGGTTAATAATGTAAAAAAATGACCTAAAAATTAAATCAGAATTTGAGATCTGAAATTATGCATTGGCTCAATTATTTAATGACTCAATGACCCGATGACTCATTAATCCAATGACCTGTATCATCCGCAATTGGACAGGGCCAACTTTTTTATGGATGACCACATTTCAAGATATTGGGATGTGTCCCCATTTTCATTCCTGACAAGATACTCTTTTCCCTTCCCGCCAATAGGGATAATCCACAAAGGTAATTGTTCTACCAAGATCCTTGTAAAGAATGAGTTTAGACTGTTGATCACAAAGGATTAAGACATAGCTATGGCCCTCAGGGAAAACTTTCACTGGGTATTTCTTTACCTTTTGAATGATTTCTCTGTCAGGATAGTAGCGTTCCAGGATGGAAAAGAATTTCTCAGCATTTAAATCAGATGGAAGAGGTCCGGTTAAAAGTCTGTGACCTTCAATTTTCTTTGAAAAATCGACTAAATATTCCTCTAACTCGGCGACTTCTTTAACATCCAATCCTTGAGAGGATTGAAACAATGGGCAGCAAGCCAATGAAATAATAATCAACGACCAGAGCAAAAAAGTTTTGAGTTTGGTTCTCATAATCATTACCAATAGACTAAATTCCCGGTTTGTAAGTCTCTCCCGGTATCTAAGTCACAATTAGCTATCCCTTCAAGAAATTGGCCAATGTTTCCTTCAGAAATGCCCTTTGCTAAGAGAACCCATTTGTCTGCCACATGCTTCACAGCTTTTGGGAAAAGATCCCTTTCATATGTTCCAATACTGCCATTAGGGAGAGGAATCTTATCCAGGAAAGATTCTCTGTTATCTCAGCACTCTCTTTGTAAGTGAATTTGTGGTTTGGATCAATGATCCTGCCTACAAATAATGGTCTACCCACAATTCCAATCCAGTCTTCAAATTGATCATGCCATTGATCGATATCCGGTGAGTTTTCTTCGTAATCCTTTACAAAATGGGTATGAAGAATATCTTCCCAAAAAGCGCCCAGTATAGGATGAATTTTATCTTTGTCGCCAGGGTAAGAGCAGAGTTGGATTATTTCAATCAATTTATTATGCCTAATTTCGGCTCCTCCGCGGACCTGATGATAAATGAAGGCATCTTGAATCATTTCACAGTGGCGGTGTTCTGTTTCATTTCCTTTATACGGGCCAACGATGTTAAATACGACCGGATGAACCACTAAATCTCCAGTCACATGCGAGAGATATCCCAGAGTCCAACAAAAGGGGATGATAAATGATTCTTCCTCGAAACCACGACCACATAAATCCAAGAGTATTTGGGCCATGGTTTTAATGGCATCCCCCGTATGTCTGTAATGCATGTGGTCAGCCCAATCTTTTTGTCCGGGTTGGAAGAAATCGAGATATGGATAGTCTGGGCCAACAGAACCTAAGTGAACAAAATGAGAATGGGTTAGAGTGTGGCCGCGAAGTTTTTCATTGATTTCTTGATCGTCCCGAAATCGTTCGAGTGCTTTATCTGCAATCATCAAATGGGCATAAGTTGCTGGCATAGTCTACCTATGTGGCTGCGCACTGCTATGAGCGATGACCATCAAAAATGCCATCAAAAAGGAGGCGCACTGAAGAAGGATCATTATGGCAGATTTGGATCTCAATTGAGAGCCTGGGAGGCAATCCTCTCGACCTCAAAGATATCAAGGGGCTTCTTTAGATAATCGATGATCCCTAAGGATCTTGCCTCTTCCTCGGTCTTCTCCTGGTCGATGGCAGTGATAACCACCACCTCTACCTTTTTTTGTTCCTTCTGAAGCTTTTTCAAAATATCAATGCCGTCAATTCCGGACATTTTGATATCTAAAAAGATCAGTTGGGGAGGGTCACTCTCAAGGATGCGGAGGGCCTCATAACCGTTTTCTGCCTTGATGAGATCGTAACGATCACCCAGGAGCACTTCGAAGGAGTCCAAGATGCCCTGATCATCATCCACCACCAAAATGCGTTTAGTAAGATTATTCATAATTCTCCTCACAATTTGAATTCATCATCCTTATAATTATTATAAAGCAAATAGGATGCCAACTTCACTCGATTTTTTGGAAAAATAAAATTTCATTAATTTCAAAAAGTTATAATTTTGAGGAGGAGGGTAGGGTTTTTGGAGATCGTTTTTGACTGCCTATATTTATAGGCAACTTCAAACTTTTACAACAGGGAGCCGTAAGTCAAAGGTGGTTCCCTTTCCTTTCTCACTCATGACTTCGATTGTCCCTCGGTGGTCTTCAATGATCTTGTGGGTGAGAGCCATTCCAAGTCCGACGCCTTTGTCCTTTGTGGTGAAGAATGGGTTGAAGAGGTTCTTCGATGTCTTTTCATCCATTCCGATTCCTGTATCCCTGAAAGTGATTTTGACCATTGGTGAGGAGGGTTCTTGCTCGGATGAGATGGTCAGCGATCCACCATTAGGCATTGCCTGGATTGCATTAATCACAAGATTGGAGAAAGCACGATAGAGCATCTCTGAGTCGCCATGGATGGAAAGGATCGTCCTATCCAGATGGTCTTCGAAGATGATATGCTTCTTCTCCATCTCTTCTCCGTGAAGATCAATGGCTTGAAGGATCAGTCGATTCACATCCAGAGTGACCATAGGTCTCATCCTTCTTCGGGTCAATTCCAATAGGTCCTCTACCAATTGATTGATCCGGTCGATCTCCCGGGGGACCGTGATGTTAAACTTCTCCATAAAAGATGGACTTTCAAGCTTTTTGGGAAGGAGCTGGATAAAGGTCTTAATGGCGGAGAGGGGATTCTTAATCTCATGGGCCAGACCTGCGGAGAGGGTTCCCAGAGCAGCCAGTCGGTCAGCATGTCGGAGTTTCTCCTCAAGGGCTTTGATTTCAGTAATATCCTGAAAGAGGACCATGGCTCCCATCCTCTTTCCTTCTCCATCAGCCAGCAAGGAAGTGCTTGCTGTCAACCACAGGCTTGCCCCCCCCTTTTTCAACTCCAGTTCTGAATAGAATATTCCTTCTCCCTTCGATAATGTCTCGGCCATGATCCGGTGAAGGGGACAATTATTACCAAAAACCTGATCTAACGTGATGCCAACGACCTCCTCTCTTTTTTTTCCCAAGATTTGCTCGGCCATTTCATTGAGGGTGACGATCCTCTTTTCCAGATCGATGGTGATCAGCCCATTGGTCATTGATGAGAGAATGTTATCGGTATAGGCCTTGAGTGAGGAGATTTCGTGAAGGCGGCTCTCCAATTCATTTCGATGAAGACGGATCTGCTCGATCATGTAGTTAAAATTCTTTCCCAGTTCTTCAATCTCATCTCTGGTACGAATATCGATCACCTGTTCGAGATCCCCTTGGGCGGCGGAGATAGTCGTTCCCACTAATTTAGAAATGGGTTTGGTGATACGTCTGGCGAAAAAAATCGATCCAAGAATGCCAAGGGCGATGGCGAAAAAACCCAAAAGGAGAAGGTTGAGACGGGTCTTTAAAATCTGGCTGTGCATCCTCTCCAAAGAGAGTCCGATTCGAATGGTTCCCCACTTCTCCTGGGATTCTTTGATGTAGACAGGGATCGAAATATCCAATATTTGGGCTTTCTTTTCCTCAGAGTAAGTCGATTGGATCAGCAGTTCTTTCGCTTTCACAGCCCTCTGGCTCAACTCATCCGTTAGGATCGTACCCTGTTTTTCATCGTGCTGACTATAGGCGGCTACCCGACTCTCTTTATCATGGATGATGACATAGAGGATGTCTTCTTCAAGGGCTACCCTTTCAGCATTTTGCTCGAGGAGAACATAATTGTAGGTGAGAAGGGCGTTGGTGCTTACAGCAGCCAAATTCTTGGCGATGGCCATCCCTCTCTTGATGGCTTCCTCCTGTATGGTCTCGGACTGCCGTTTTTCCACCACGATAATGACCAGAGCCATCAGAAGGAGGATGAGGAGAGTGGAATAGAGAATGAGTCGGGTCTGAAGACGAATCGATTTGGAATCTTTTTTAGAACCCATTTGGATTCCGAAACAGGAAGACTATTCTCCCTTTTTTAACCAGATCTTTTTCATAGGAATATAAGGCCCACCGAGGGCATTCACCGCAATGCCCCTAACATAAGGCTGATATGCTATTTGGAATAGATGGTTGATCGTGGGAACAATCGGCGCTTCCTCCAAGACGATCTCTTCAACCTTTCGATACATCTCCATCCGTTTCAGATAATCCCTCGCCACTCTTGCTCTATCGAGAAGACGATCCACTTCGGGATTACGATACCCCATGAAATTGTATTTGGATTTGGAGTAGAAGAGGATTCCCAAGAAATTATCTGGGTCTGGGATGTCTGCATACCAGGCATATCGAAATATAGGAGTCTTATATGAAATCATCGTCTCTTCAAATTTCCTCCAATTGGTTTCAGTACGAATCTGAAGGTTAATGCCTATACTTGCGAGATTAGATTTTACAATTTCCAGCTCTTTCCGAGTCATCTCTGCTTTGGAGGCAGACCAAAACTCAATGGGAGGAATCCCTTTCCCCCCAGGGTAACCGGCTTGCAACAGAAGTTCTTTGGCGCGCTTCGGATTGTAAGAGTAAGTAATTTTGGCAGGAGAAGAGCTTGGCATTCCCAATGGGATGATTCGATCCGTTATATAATCCATCCCTTGGAAAGCTTCTTGATCAATCTGTTCTTTGTTAATTGCAAAGTTGATCGCCTGTCTTATTTTTTTATTATCAAAGGGCTTTGTTTTTATTTGCATGCCGTAAAACCGGAGGGAAAGTATGGGCTTTCTGACAATATAGAAATTTTTCAATTTACTCGGATCTCTAAATTCTTTAAATGGAATTCCAGTTTCCTCTAATGTGCCCTCTACAAAATTTCTAAAAATGTCCTCAAGGGGGCTCCCATGAAAGATCTTAAAAATAATCTTATCCAGATAAGGCCTTCCTTCAAAATAGTCAGGATTGGCTTCAAGGATAATCTCCTCGTCTTCCTTCGTCGATACAAATCTAAATGGGCCTGTTCCTATAGGAGACTTTCCAAAATTTGCACCCAATTTTTCTATCTCCTCCCTCGGAACCACTTTTGCTCCTTTCATTGCAAGAATGCTAATAAAAGGAGTATAGGGTTCGGAAAGCATTATCTTAAGTGTGTATTTATCCTCGGCAATGAGCCCATTCACTTCTTTCGTTTTCCTACCTATAAATTCTTTTGCTCCAAGGATTCTGGTAAAAAAATCAAATGAACTCGATTTTGTTTCAGGATCGAGGATTCGAGTAAATGAATAGACAAAATCTCTTGCCGTCACCTCTCTTCCGTTATGGAATTTGACGCCTTCTCTTAGAAAGAAGGTGTAAGTGAGACCGTCAGGAGAAATCTTCCAAGATTTGGCTATGGCCGGAATGACATTAAGGTCTTTGTCGAATTGAACTAATCCATCGAAGAGTTGTTGGATTATAGTTACAGCATAGATATCTGTAGAAAGAGCCGGATCCAAAATCTTAGGCATAAAATCGAGGGGTCTTCGGTATATGCCACCAAAAACAGGCTTCTCCTCGGGTTTTGCAACCTTTTCCCCTAATGCTCCATTTGTAAGAATGGAAATAGACCAAAAAAGGAAGAATATTCCTGAAATGATTTTTAGAAATTTCATCCCTTATGTTTAAAAACTTATGGGTTTTGAAGATTATATATACAGAAATTCAGGAGATGTCAAAAGATATTGTAAAAAAAAAGCACAACCGATTTAGTGGTCATGCTTTCTTTTAACAAATTTGAATGGGGTTAGGTTAGGGATTAATTTCCGCCGCCATCAGCCAAAACGGGCAGCACATAGGCCATCACTGTGACTGCAATGATGAACAGTTGGATCAGAATCTTCTTCATAATATCACCTCCTTTAAAATGGATTTACGATGTAAGAAAAAATCTAAGAAGACGTTTTTTTAAAGAGCAAGATGGGTGCCAAAAGGAAAGAAGAAATTTTTTCTCTTTTTGTGTGGGTTAATTCATTGTTTTTAAATAAATTTTAGAGGAAGTGATTTTTGAAGCCCAAATCATACCCTTTGGATTCATTGCCTATGATTATGAGCGGAGAAAGTGAAAATGGAGGGATGAAAAGGGTAAACTACTTGATTTGATTAGAAGAGTTGAAATTGCACAACATTATAGGCAATCCATAAAAAATAAAACAGTGGACCCGTCTATTTTTTCATCAGGATGCCCAATTGCTTGGCCTTCTGGATGAGGGTATTTCGATTGACCTTGAGGATTTTAGCCGCCTCTGTCTGATTCCACTTGGTAGCTTCGAGGACATTGAGGATGATTCGCTTTTCAATGGCTTCTCTGATCTTTATGAGTCCCATTTTATCCGGTTTTAAATCCTGGACGTCTTGACCTGAGTCCATTAGAATCTCAAGAGGGACATCCTTCAAGTCAATCGCTTCGTCGCCAGGTAAGAGGACGACGAACCGTTCAACGAGGTTCTCTAATTCCCGGATATTTCCTGGCCAATGGTATTTGGTGAGGGCGTCCATGGCTTTTTCGGTAAATCCCGGGATCTTTTTATTAAAGGCTGTGTTAAATTTGTTGAGAAAGTGTTTGGCCAGGAGGGGAATATCCTCCCTTCTTTCCCGAAGTGGGGGGATGGGGATGGGAACCACATTGAGCCGAAAGTAGAGGTCTTGGCGGAATTCCCCTTGTATCACGGCATCCTCAAGGTTGGTATTGGTGGCGGAAACGACCCGGATATCGACTTTGATGGGTTTATTTGAACCAATCCGCTCAATCTCCCTCTCTTGAAGAACCCGGAGAAGTTTTGCCTGAAGGTCAGACCTCAACACAGAGACTTCATCAAGAAAGAGGGTCCCTCCATTGGCATATTCAAACTTCCCAATAGTTCGTGTATGGGCACCTGTAAAGGCCCCTTTCTCGTGGCCAAACATCTCGCTCTCCATCAATTCAGAGGGGATGGCTGCACAATTGATGGCCACAAAGGGCCCGTTCCTTCGGTTCCCCTGACGATGTATGGAGCGGGCGATAAGCTCCTTCCCCGTCCCACTTTCACCTGTAATCAAAATGTTGGTGGAGGTTAAAGCAACCTTCTTAATGAGTTGAAAGATCTCCCGCATCGTCTTGGTCTGGCTGACGATCTGGTCAAATCCACGAGACTCCTCTACCTCCCTCCGAAGGAAGTCCAATTCTTTATAGAGTTTCTGCTTACTGATTACACGATTCACTGTGGAGAGGATATCCTCGGGTTCGTAGGGCTTGGTGATATAATCATAAGCGCCCAATTTGATGGCATCCACTGCCTTTCGAGCCTGATTGAGGGCAGAGACCATGATGACATCGATCTCCTCGTCCTGTTCCTTGATCTTTCGAAGGACGGCCAGTCCATCCATATCGGGCATGTTGACATCCAAGAGGATAAGGTCGATAGGCTTCTTCTGAAGAGTTTCCAATGCCTCTTGGCCATTCCCCACACTCAGGACTTGATAGTCATCCTCGAGAATCACCCCTAGAGACTCCCTGGCTCCTGGTTCGTCGTCCACAATCAAGATGGTGGATTTTATCTCCATCGATTGCCACTATAAAGGAAATGGTTTCTTTCGTCAAGAAGGTCCCGGGATGTTGGTATGTTGACCCATTCGACTACGCCCAATCCCTGTCTTTAGAGCAGGGATAAAGGCGCACTCAGAGCTTGCCCTGAGCGAAGTCGAAGGGGTCAATCCTGAGCAAGCTCCGGTCTTTAGGCCGGAGAGCCGAAGGATTGACTTTTAAATCTCAGAATGTTAGGGGAAATAAAAAGGAGAAAAAATGCACTTCTCTATTCAGAAGGAGTTATTCAGCCTCCTGTCCGATCTCACTATTGGGATGGTAGTGGCCATGGACGTGGACAATACCCGCCCCTCCAGAGAGATTGAAACCCTTCTTAGCCAAGCCATTGAGGAGATGAAAAGAAATTTCATCGTTGATAAAGCTCAGGAACACCCAAGGATTAAACCTTGGAGAACGGCCTTCTCCAAATTTTCCATCTCGGGAAGTAAATTTCCAAGTTCCATCGAATCCATGGCGAAGAGGATTCTTAGAGGAGATCCTTTTCCAAGAATTAACCCCCTGGTCGATCTCTATAACAGTGTCTCGTTGAGGTATTTGGTCCCTATGGGAGGCCATGACCTAAATGCCATTAAGGGAAATATTTATCTTAAATTTGCTGAAGGTTGGGAGCCATTTACTCCGATGGGCGGAGGCGAGACGATGATCGTGCCAAAAGGGGAATTGGTCTATCGGGATGATCAAGAGGTGCTGACCCGAAATTGGGCATGGCGCCAATGCGAGAAAGACAAAGCGACCGAAGAAACAAGAAATATCTTCATCCCCATCGACGTCTTGGGAGAAGTGGGAAGAGAGCGCGCTGAAGAAATCGTCCGGGAACTCTCCGAGCTGATCCCGAGATATTTAGGTGGCACCCTCTTTTCGGCCATCCTGAGCGAAGAAAAACCTTCTGTTGAAATACCCTATCCCTCCTCCCATTAGAATGGTTTTAACCCAATGAGGGTATTTGTTAATGAAGATCTAAAAGTTCCTTTATGGCAGACCATGCTTCGGGTGAAGACCAATCCCTTTGTCCCACAATCTTTCCAACCAACATCCCTTCTCGATCGATGAGGAATGTTTGAGGGAACCAGCCCATGACCATATAATGGTCCATGACCTTCTCCTTCAATAGCAAGAGGACAGGAAGGGTGATCTTATTTTCGTTGATGATCTTTTGAGCGGCTCTCTTTCTTTCTCCATCAATGGTGATTAAAAGGATGGCCAGCTGATCCCTCTTTCCGACAGAGAATTTTTCCAATAAAGGAATAGTCTCTTTACAGGAAGTACACCATGTGGCCCAAAAAGTAATTAGAACAGGTTTCCCTTTGAAGTCGTTGAGGGTGAAAGTATTCCCATCCAATCCTTTGAGGGAAAAAGAAGGGGCCTTCTTTTTTTCCAGGAATCTCTGGACACCAAAAGAGGAAATGGAAGGGGAGTCCGATTGGGTAAGGGTAAGAGCTGCATTTGCCTCATGAATAGCCGGGAGGAGAAAGAAGGTGGTCCCTATCCATAATGGGAGAAGGATTTTTTTTATCATACCCAGGTTGTAAATGGTGCCTACACTACAAAACTAAAATATAATTTTAATTCAGTCAATATCCCCGGTGTTTCCTCAGACTTGACGAAAAAATTAAAAGGGGAGAAGACCTTTCTTCCCTTTTAAATTCTCTCTCTTTCCTCAGAGATTAGTTCGGTTTCTAAAGAGACGGCATTAGTAGCCTTTTTGCTGAATCTCGTTTAAGCCCTCATCCACTGTGAAAATGGCACCGCATTTTGGACATTTGATCTTTGCGTCTTTCGAAATCCCTGCACACCCGAAGGAAAGGAGAAAACTGCTAAAATCACCAATGCAAAAAAGAGACTCAACCATCTCCTCATGACCATTCACCTCCTTTCTTCAAAGGAAATAAATGCTCATTATTTCGATGAATTCGGTTTAAAACCCTGATATATAAGAAAAGCTAATAAAAAGGGAAGAGAGAAACTCTTCCCTTTTTAAATCCTTCTTTTTCCTCCGAGTGTTATTTCAGTTTCTTTAACGAACCTTAATTAGAGGCCTTTCTTCTGGAACTCGGCTAAGCCCTCATCCACTGTGAAAATAGCACCGCATTTTGGACATTTGATCTTTGCGTCTTTCGAAATCTGTGCACACCCGAAGGAGAAAACTGCTAAAACCGCCAATGCCAAAAAGATACTCACCCATTTCCTCATTACCATTCACCTCCTTTCGTCCAGAGATAAAGAACTATTTACTCTCATTGAAACCGTTTCGGAAGATTATTATATAGAGAAGATATTTAGCAAAAAATTCACCATGTTGTCAAGAAAAAAATTTAGCTCATCACTTCTCCCTTAAAACCTTCTCCCTTCGAGCCGAAGAATGTTTTTACCCAAGCTTATTTCTTCTTGGATGTTGCTTTCTTGGTCGTCTTCTTTGCCTTGGGATGTTTCATTCCGCACGACATACTTTTTCACCTCCCTTACTTTTCATATACGCATATATTGATTTATTTATCCCTTTTAATTTAATATTTGTCAAGAGTTTTCTTAGAGAGCTCTGAAAAACTACTACACGCTCTCTTGATTACAAAGATTTCTGGACTTTTTCAGAAATCTCTCTTATTTTTTGAACTCAAATGGTTGACAGATGACATCAAAATGGGTAAAGACCACATTTCCAAAAGGACTGCATTATCTCTCGGGCAATGAGGCTGCTGCAGAAGGGGCCATTGCTGCAGGATGCCGGTTTTACGGAGGCTATCCCATCACCCCTTCAAGTGAGACCATGGAGCGTATGGCCATTCGATTGAGAGAGGTCGGAGGGGTCTTTATTCAGATGGAGGATGAGATTGCCTCTATCTCTGCAGTGATCGGGGCTTCTTGGGCAGGGGCGAAGGCGATGACAGCCACCTCAGGACCCGGATTCAGCTTGATGCAGGAGTCAATTGGATATGCAGCCTTTACAGAGACACCCTGTGTAATCATCGATGTGCAGAGGGCAGGCCCCTGTACTGGACAAGCCACCAAGGTTGGAAGTGGAGACATCATGCAGGCGAAGTGGGGCTCTCACGGTGACTATCAAGTAATCGCTCTCTCTCCCTGGTCGGTTCAGGAGATGTATGACCTCACCCTTCGTGCCTTCAATTTAAGCGAACGCTATCGAATCCCCACCATGGTCATGGCGGATGAAGCCATTGGCCATCTCAGGGAAACGATAAGGATTCCAGAAAAGGTGGAGGTCTGGGATAGAAAGAAAAAGAGAGGTGGCCCTCCTTTCGGGACAGAAGAGGAAGATGGTGTTCCTCCGATGCCCGCCTTCGGAGAGGGAGAGCGACTCTTAGTCACGGGGTCCACTCATGATGCCTTTGGATTTCGAAAGACCGATGACCCAAAGGTCCATGCCACATTGGTTGAACGAATCAATCAAAAAATTATAAAGAATAGCAAAACCATCATTGAGACAGAAGATTATTTTTTAGAAGATTCCGACATCGGCCTCATTGCCTATGGTTTTACGGCTCGAACCAGCCTCTATGTGGTCAAACGATTGAGGAAGGCGGGTGTGAAAGTGGGGTTATTAAGATTAAAGACCCTTTGGCCATTTCCAGAAGAGGCTGTCAGAGAGGTAGGAAAGAAGGTAAAAAAAGTGATCGTCCCGGAGATGAATCAGGGACAGGTGGCCGGTGAGATAAAAAAATACTGTTCATGCGAAGTGATCCCTCTCGGGCAGACCAATGGGGAGGTCATCCGGCCAGAAAAAATCATAGAAGCATTGAAGAACGCATAGGGAGTTGGGGAAATTGGGAGGTAGGGAGCTGAAGGAAAACTTGAATCTCGCCCCATCTCCTCATCCCCCTATCACCCTACTCCCGTTTATAACAAGACACTGATAACCGCATAGCTCAGAACAGGACGAGGTTCAACGATGGTGAGAGCCATGGAGAAATATATCCGGCCGGGTGTGAAGACAACGCCCTTCTGCCCAGGCTGTGGTCATGGCATTTTAATGGGTCTCATTTTGAGGGCGATCGATGAATTAAGAATGGACATGAAGAAGATGCTTTTTGTCTCCGGCATCGGTTGTGCTGCCTGGATCCCGAGCCCCCACTTCAATGGAGATACCCTCCACACCCTCCATGGAAGGGCATTGGCTTTCGCCACAGGAGCCAAACTCTATAACCCTGATCTCTGTGTGATGGTGATCAGTGGAGACGGCGATATCTCCTCGATCGGAGGAAATCATCTGATCCATGCGGCGAGAAGAGATATCGACCTCAAGGTCATCTGTGCCAACAATATGATCTACGGCATGACCGGAGGTCAGGTAGCATCGACCACGCCCAAAGGTTCTAAAACCACGACCACGGCTGAGGGAAATCCTTACCGCCCCTTTGATCTTTGCAAATTAGTGGAGGCAGCAGGAGCCACTTATGTGGCTCGATATGCTGTGACCCAGCCTGTTGCCCTCGTCAACTCCATCAAGAAGGCTCTTCTTCATGTAGGATTCTCTTTCATCGAAGTCCTCTCCCCTTGTCCCACACAATTCGGAAGGCGAAATCGACTCGATCGGCCAGAGGAGATGATACAGGATCTCATCCGTCGATGCATTTTAGAGGAGGAGGCAAAAGGGCTGACTGAAGAGGAACTGGCTGAGAAGATCATCACTGGAGAATTTCTAACATGCCAGAAATAACACAAGTACGTTTGAGCGGTTTTGGAGGCCAGGGGATTGTCTTGGCAGGCATCCTCTTAGGAGAGGCAGGGGTGATCGATGGGAAGTATATTGCCGGATCGGATTCCTACGGTGCTCAAGCCAGGGGCTCAAGTTGCAAATCAGAGGTCATCTTTTCGGATGGGCCCATCAATTTTCCTCATCTGACAACTGCAGACATCCTGGTTGCAATGTCTCAAGGGGCTTACAATATATTTTGTGAGGACGTGAAGGAAAAATCTGGCCTCATCCTTTTTGATCAGAGCCAAGTAGTGCCAAAGGAAGGTTTAAATGTCATACAGATGGGAATACCTGCCACCGAATTTGCCCTGAAAAGATTGAAAAACAAGCAGGTTGCCAACATCGTCCTCTTAGGTGCCCTCATTGAGACCACAAAGATCGTCTCTCTCAAGGCCATCAAGAAGGCTATTCATACCCATGTGAGTGAACGATTCCGAAGCCTCAATCTTAAAGCTCTCCGGATAGGAATAGAATTAGGAAGGCAGGTCCATGATTGAAGGAAGAACCCATAAGCCGATCATCCAACCAGACCGGTGTCACACCTGCAACGTCTGCCTTCGGGGTTGTCCTGCTGAACTGATTCCAGAATATCGAAAAGAAGAAAAGAGCCTTCGAGGGGCTCTCTATAGCGGAAAGATTGAGAGAAAACCCCCCAAAGAAAGAGTCTCTCTTCCTCCCTGCCAGGAGGCCTGTCCCATTCAACAGGACACGAAAGGCTATGTGGCTCTGGTTGCCAAAGGGAAATTCAAAGAGGCTTTGGAATTGATCCGGGAGGTCAATCCCTTGCCTGCAGTCTGTGGGTTCATCTGCCACCATCCCTGTGAAGAGGCCTGTTTGAGGACAGAGGTGGATCAGCCGATTCCCATCCGGCTCCTGAAGCGGTTTGTGGCAGAGTATGAACGGAGTGGAGAAAAAACTCTGAGGAGATTGAAGAAAAAAAGACGTGAAAAGATTTTGGTGATCGGATCCGGCCCCGCAGGTTTGACAGCGGCAAATGATTTGAGACTCCTTGGCTTTGGGGCGACAATCGTCGAAGCCCTACCTATCCTCGGAGGCATGCTCAGTGTCGGTATCCCAGAATTTCGATTGCCCAGGGATATCCTCCAGATGGAGATCGATGGAATCCGAGCGTTGGGCGTTGAGATGAAGACAAAACATCGTTTCCATTTTGATGGGAACGGCAAAAGATTTCAAAAGCTTGGTTTTCAGGCCGCCTTTCTTTCGATCGGAGCCCACCGGAGTCTAAGGTTAAATATCCCAGGCGAAAAGCTTCAGGGAGTTCTCCCTGGTGTGGAGTTCTTGAGGGATATCAATCTGGGAGAGAAAATAAAGATCGGAAAAAAGATCGCTGTCATCGGTGGAGGCAATGTGGCCCTCGATGTTGCCCGCTCGGCAATCCGCCTGGGTTCAGAATCGGTCGAGGTCTATTATCGAAGGTCAAGAGAAGAGATGCCTGCAATCCCCGAAGAAGTAGAGGAGGCGATGCGTGAAGGGATAAAGATTCATTTTCTTGCCTCCCCGGTCAAGATGATTGGAAGGGGAGAGAAGGCGATTGGAATGGAGTGCGTCAGGATGAGGCTCGGTGAACCCGATGAGACGGGAAGGAGGAGACCCATTCCGATCGAAGGTTCCAATTTCAGGTTCCATGCAGATACCATCATTGCTGCCATCGGCCAAAGGGTCGACCGAAATGCTTCTAAGGGATTTGAGACTCTTCCAGATGGGACGATACGAGTGGATCCAGAAACGGGTGAGACGAGTATGAAAGGCGTTTTTGCAGGTGGGGATGTGGTGACAGGACCAGGGTGGGCAATCGATGCCATTGCTGCCGGAAAGAAGGGAGCAAAGGCGATTCACCGTTATCTCTCGTGAGGGGATAAATAGTCCGGAGTAATTAGTTCGGTGTTCGGAGTATTTAGATTCTTACACATGAAATCTGATAATTTTCTTCTAACATTTTTGAATGCCCCCAAAATCTCCCCTCCCCTGGCGGGAGGGGATAAAGGGGAGGGGAAACCAAGGATTCTTTTTTCCACCCCCGCCCTCGCCCTCCCCCGTCGAAGGGGGAGGGAAATAACTGGGGAAATTTCAAATATATTTGACTATATTTATTTAATACTCCGAGCTCAAAACTGTGAATAAGTTATGTCCAAGGAATGTAAGAAAGAAGTAAAAAGAAGTCCTAAACGGAAGACGCTTCCAATCAAGAAACGGAGAGAAACATTCGCTCCGGTGGAATTTGGGCTTAGGAAAGAAGAGGCTCTTCAAGAGGCCCAGCGCTGCCTGGGTTTAAGGGAATGCGAGTCGTGTGAGATCTGTAGCCTATTTTGTCCGGATCTCTGTATCACCCGAGATGAGAAGACCGAAGAGATCCTGATCGATTTAGATTATTGCAAAGGGTGCGGCATCTGTGCATCGGTATGTCCCAAGCGGGCTATCGAAATGGTATTGGAGGAAGGGATATGACAAAAAAGATTCACCCAGATGTTGCCTTGAAGAGGCAGTTGGGTGTGCCTCCAAACCTTTACCAAGCGGTTCTTTACTATGTTTTATAGGTAACATGCGATATCACCTAAAGTGACTTCTGCAATGTGCTTGGAAACGCAGTAACAGACCGTTAATAGGTTCCGCTGTAAAGCTTTTCCAGCACACCCAACAGCCTTTTGAAATGTTTTTGTGCAACTGGTGGGTTCACTCGGTTGGTTTAGTGGGAGGATTAAGAGGGATTTCAAATTCAAAGAGATTTGCACCGGAACCAAAATAGATCTTTCGACCTAACACTCCCATGCCAGAAGTAATAGGCCCAGGAGATTTTGCCAAAAGGGATACTTGGTCACCCTTAGGATCAATCACAAAGATCGCTTCCCGTGAAAGTCCGTAGAGCTTCTCTTCTGGACCAAGTTGAAGTGAAATTTCTCTCGGTTCCTTAAATTCGAGGTCGAAAACCTTTTTAATCTCTCTCCTTTCTGAATCGAAGACGAAGACCTTCTCATTGTTTGTGATTCCATAGAGCATCCCATCGATGGTCGCAGCAAGGGAGAGAATCGTCCTGGCTCCGGTGACAGGAGTGATCTCAAAAATCTTCTTCTCTTCTTTTGGATCCCACAAGATGAGCTTCGCTTCCTTCTCAATCGCTCTCGTCCCTCCTCCTCCCCGGACAGAGCTCCCTGCCGCTATGAGATCTAACTTCTCAATGTAGGCCAGGGAGGCAATACTCTGATTCTGGATGATATGGCGATAGACCCTCTTCTCATCCTTTTTTGGATCATAGACACTGATGGCACCGCCTAAAAGTCCATAGTCAGGATAGCTACCGATATAGACCCTTCTATAGGGCCCGGCGATCATTGCCCTCGGTCGGTCCTGTTCACCACCCATGGGCCCTAGGTCTCGGGGGTTGTCATCTTCTTTATCGCCAAATCGTAAGGGTTTTTTAGGATCGTAGATCGAAAGTCTGGCTCCAGGATAGGAGCAGAGGTAAAGTTTACCATCGAGCGCTCCTACTGAATAAATCTCTCCATTCACATAAGAGGCCTTTCCAAGATTGACGAGCGAGCAATTTTGTGGATCATAAACAAAGAGGCGCAAGGGAAGCATACTGCTCCCATAGATTCGACCATCCGGGCCAAGCCCAACCACAAAAATATAGGCGCCTGAAGCTTCATATTGGAGCGGAATCTCTTTTTCCTCCTTTGTCGAAGGATTTTGAATTCGAAGGATTCGATTGTCTACGATACTAAACTGTCGGCCATCCGGGAGACCTTTGTGTGAGAAGGGAATATTTAAGTTGGAAACCTCTACCAGCCTTTCCCCTTCTTCGATGCGAAACCATTTGTCTGAAGTGGAGATGCTACCATAAATTTTTCCATCTTTTCCTTTGACCAGACTCACGCGTCCAGGTTTTCGGCCTTCTGGAGGGATGAGGGAAGTTTTTGTCTTGCTCTTTGGATCGAAGACAACGATGTCCACCTTTTCGAATTGGATCGCGCAGTAGATCAGACCATCTTCCCCTGCTGTTGGGTAGCAGTAGAACTGGTCCGGATCCATCCGACCAAAATTTTCGCTCTTTCCGGTTTTTGGATCGTAAGAGAAAAAGTTTGTAGAGGGAAAAGTCCCGCCCCAGATCTTTCCGTCTGGCGCCGTCGTCAAGGCACAGATGAAAGACTCTTTTTCACCCCCGGGTTGCCCGAGATCATCCCACTCTTCGGTTTTTGGATCGAAGCGTAAAAGGTGGGCGTTATAATAACTTCCGAGGTAGATGCGATTTTCATGATCCACTGTAAATCCCCAAGAACCCATTTCAGAGGAGAGAGGACCATTGAATTGCCGCATTTCACCCGTTTCGGGATTAACTGCGAGGAGAAAAAGGGGAGCGTTATACTGTCCGAAAGAGAGGTAAATCGTATTCTTCTCTCCTGTCTTTCCTGGTCCAGCATGGACTCCCCAGCAAATGGCCTCTCTGACAGGGATGCCGAGGTCATGGAAGGCAAATGAAGTCTCATGGTGGAGGCTCAGGAGGATAAAAGTGAAAATTAAATAAAGAAATTTGGTGATGCCCCTCACCCTTCCCCCCGTGGTCGGGTCTTTTCGACTCTCCCCTTGGGGGAGAAGGAGGGGGTGAGGGGGATGCAGGGAGGGCGAACTCACGTTGACCAATTAAATCACCGGTTCTGTTTCTGGAAGAATTGGTTCTGAAGGAAGAGGTTCCGAAGGAGTCAGCTCTGGTGTAGGAGTCTTAGGTTTTGGTCTCCTCTGCCGTGACCGCCAACGAGGCTTCTGTGTTTTTTGTTCCTTCTTCTCCTCCTCTCCTTTAGCCCTTTTCTTTTCCTTACCAAAATCAACAATGACATAGGTGCCGCTTCTTAAATCGGTCCGGAGTTGAATGATGCCCTCCTTTTCTGCATCTTCGAGGAGGTCACTAAAGGTTCGGTATCCGTGGTAAGACTCATTGAACGAAGGTTTCTTTCGCTTCATCGTCTCTTTGACCAAGGAGGACCATAACACCTCCTTATTTTCTCGAACCAAGGCTACCACAGAATCGACTAAGAGCTGGAAGGCCTCTTTTTTCTTTTCGGGCAGATCCTGTTCAATCCTCGGAGGCGTACTTAAAGGTCTTTCGAGATCTTCGTAATAGATGAACTCATCGCAGTTGTTGATTAAGAGGTTGGAACTCGAATCCTTTATCCCGAGGCCGATCACCCGTTTCCCATTCTCCTTCAGTTTGGAGACGAGAGGAGAGAAGTCACTGTCTCCTGAGACGATGACAAAGGTCTCAATGTGCTCCTTGGAATAACAGAGATCGATGGAGTCAACGCAGAGCCGGATGTCTGCAGAGTTCTTTCCGCTCATCGAACGCTTCGGAATGTCGATCAATTCGATGGCAGCTTCGTGAAGGGCTCTTTTATAATCTGCATATTCTGCCCAATCCGCATAGGCCTTCTTTACGATGATCTTTCCCTTCTCAACCAATCGTTCCAGGACTTTTTGAATGTCGAACCGTTTATCCTTCTTACCTTTAAATCCGAGAGCGATATTCTCAAAATCGATGAAGACCGCCAGCGTGTGCTCTCCTTCATTCATCTTCTTTCCCTCTCTTGTTAAAGTGGGGTTTTCCTATCTTTTTTGCCTGATATCATCCTACAATTAAACAGGGAGTTTGTAAATAGAACTTTTCCGTAACGAATCGTACCGAATAAATAAATTCCAAACGCTTCTTAGTCATTAAGTCACTGGGTAATTAAGTCATTTAATGACTAATTGACTTATTGACCTAATGACGCAGTAAGTTTGATTATTGGTGCTTGGAGTTTGGTTATTACCAAATGATTGAATCATTTGTATCAGCTCGGCCTCTGGAGTAGGTACCCCTTCTCCTTTAATCCCTTTTCGATCTCACGGATATGTTCTGGACCACGAGTCTCCAAGATCACCTTTGAGAATCGGATAGGGATATCCTTCGCCGCCCTTTCGTGGATGATGTGAAGGATGTTGGCATCCTGTTGAGCGATGAGGCCGCAGAGTTTTGCCAGAGCGCCTGGGACATCTCTCAAAATGACTCCAAAACGAACGACCCTTCCCGTTTGAGATAGACCTCCTTGCCGGTGAGCTTTGAAATGGCATCCGAATAGAGCATCGGGGTCCGAAGGATGACTTTCCGAACCCTATTTTGCGCCAATTCGATCTCTTCCCATAGTTTCAATCTCATGAATTTCCTTCCTCAATAGACTGATCCGAGGCATTCCCGAAACGGGATTTTGACCCACCCATACTTCACACCCATAAACTGTTTTAATCGTCTCCTTGGTGATGACCTCTTTAGGAGCACCCATTTTATAGATCTTCCCTTCCCGGAGAAGGATGAGCCGATCGCAAAATTCAGAGGCAAGGTTCATATCATGGGTAGCCATGACGATGGTGAGACCCTTCTCCCGATTGAGAGAAAGAATGAGATCTAAGAACTCGATCTGATGATGAATGTCCAAGTTGGCAGTCGGCTCGTCCAGAAGAATCATTTCCGGTTCCTGAGCTAAGGCCCTGGCGATAAAGACCCTCTTCCTTTCTCCACCCGAGAGTTCATCAATGGGTCGTTCAGAAAAGTTTAGGATCTCTGTCCATTCCATGACCTTTTTTGCAATTTCCAGATCCCTCTCGCTTTCGAACATCAGATAACCTAAATAAGGAGACCTCCCCATCAGGACGATCTCTACCACGCGGAAAGGGAAGAGAGGATAGGTCTCTTGAGCCACTACGGCAATCCTCTTGGCGATATCCGTCCGACTCATCCTCTTTAAAGGGACGAGTTCAAAGAGGACTTCTCCCTGTTGAGGGGAGAGGAGGCGGTAGAGGATTTTCAGGAGGGTAGTCTTTCCAGAGCCATTGGGACCGATCACTCCGATAAATTCCCCTTTCCCGACTTGAAAAGAGACATCTTGGAGGACCCAGTCTTTTTGATAACGGAAAGAGATCGAACGGACATCAATCATAATGTTTTAACCACCTTTCTTGTCCTTAAGAGATAGATGAAGAAGGGACCTCCAAAGGCGGCAGTGATCACGCCCACCGGTAACTCAGTGGGCGCAAGAAGGGTCCTGGCGAATGTGTCTGAGGCGATGAGAAAGGAGGCACCGATCAATGCTGCAGAAGGGAGGAGGAGGCGGTGGTCGGGTCCAAAGATTAATCGAACCGAATGGGGGACAATGAGACCCACGAAACCGATCAGACCGCACACCGAAACAGAAGCAGCCGTGATCAAAGAAGCCAAGAGATAGGAGATCAGTTTCAATCGCTCCACATCCACCCCCATTTGCAGAGCACTTTCTTCCCCGGAAAGGATCAGATTTAACTGGCGGGCCCGAAGGTAGAGAAAGATGAACCCAAAAAAGATATAAGGGAAGATCATGTAGATCGCCTGAGTGTTGGAAAAACTGAAGTCTCCCATCAACCAGAAGATGATGGTATGGAGTTCCTCCTTCTGGGAGATTGAGATAAAAAACATGATGAGGGCAGAGAGAAAGGAACCGATGATGACCCCTGCCAACAGCAGAGTATTGGGATGGATCTTTCCATCCTGCCTCCCGAAGTTAAAGACAATGACGATGGTCAGAAGGGCTCCGATGAAGGAGGCCAAAGGAAGGCCAATGGAAAGGGTGCTCAATCCCATCAGGATGGCGATGATCGCTCCTACTGCTGCCCCGCTGGATACTCCAAGAATATAGGGATCGGCCAGAGGATTTCTCAGGAGTGCCTGAAAGATCGCTCCTGAGACGGAAAGCCCTGCTCCCACCAGGCCTGCCATTAAGGCCCTGGGGACCCTGAGAGAGAGAATAATCGCCCGCTCTGTTTCGGTCCCAGCTCCCTTCAAACCCAGAATCGATTGGAAGAAAATCATGATCGAACGAAGGGGCTTAACCTTCACACTTCCCACCGTGATGGAGAAGAGGATGACAAGGCCTAAAAGAATGGTGAGCAAGATCGATATGACAATGACCTTTTTTCGAGTAATAATATTCATAAAAGAATCATTGAGCAATGATCAATGGGCAATGGTTATTGACCATTGATTATTACTTCTTAAATCTTTCCGGGTGAATAAGTCGGGCGATCTCCTCTAACCCGTCAATAACTCTTGGTGATGGCCGATCAATCAGATCTGAGTCAATGAGGTGGACGCGGCCATTTTTAACTGCAGGGATCATCTTCCAGCGGGACCATTCCTGAAGTACCCTTTGATAATCCCCCCTGGGGTTCATCGAGCTGATGAGGATCACCTCTGGAGATCTTTTTAAAATCTCCTCCATTCCTAATCGAGGATACATCTCTTTCTCTTTTCCTGCAATATTTTCTCCACCAGCTAAATAGATGAGATCGTCTCCGAAACTCTTTTTTCCAACAGTCACAATAGGAGCCTCTCCGATCTGGAGAAAGACCCTGGGTCGAGAAAGGCCTTTGGTGAGTTCGATCACTCTCTTACTCCTGCGCTTCATTCCTTGGATGATCTCCATCGCCTCTTTTTCTCGACCTACCACCTGACCGAGATGATCAATGCTTTTGAGGACATCATTAAAATTCTTCGGAAAGATCACATAGGTCGGAAACCCTAATTTCCCCAATCGCTCCACCATATCCCTTGTATTCCCAGCTCCTGTGGCAATAACAAGATCAGGCTTGAGAAATGTGATCTTTTCAAAATCAAGACTGATA